>WBZL01000085.1_pt1 | contig 87778 bp, 74 predicted proteins | sample 5204291 | NCBI WGS metagenome assembly WBZL01 (sample SAMN12344345, study PRJNA552823) | activated sludge metagenome | biome: Activated sludge suspended growth; feature: Nitrification reactor; material: Wastewater; isolation source: activated sludge from nitrification reactor of wastewater...
GCAGAAGAAGGTGGCGGAATTGCTGGGCTCAGAGAAATTCAATATGTCATTCCAGATCGGTATGCTTGCTTCCTTCGAGAGTTTCCTGGAGACCACTCGGACCAAAAGCAAAGAAGGGGAAACTCTCGCCAATTTCGACGATACCGAACAAACCGAAGATAACAAGGACGTTGAAATCCAGATGCTAGAACGTGAGGGCATCGATGTTCGCGACGTCAACCGCCTCGCGAAAAACTATAGGAAAACCTTTGGCAAGGAAATGCCGCACCCGAAAATGGATGCGCTAGTAGCGGCACTCCAGACTTCATGGCAAACGGGGGAGAAGGCCCTCGTTTTTGTCAGACGCGTCAAGTCGGTTGAGGAGATCAAGCGCAAGCTCGATGAGAAATACGATGAATGGCTGCTGAAGACTCTGCGCCAGAGACTCCCTCATGAAGTGCTGACTGACCTCGAAAAGCAATACTCGCTCTACCGCGAAGCTAAGGCGAACGCCGAGCCGCGACGCCAATCATCTTCGGTGCAGGATTCGTCGGATGCCTCGGAAGCGGATCCCATTTTGTTAGATCGTGGCGGCAGCGACACCTTCTTCGCCTGGTATTTCCGTGGGGAAGGTCCCAAAGGCATCGTCAGTGGCGCGAATGTTCAACGACGCTTCATCCAGAGTGGTGCAGTCTATTCGACTTTCTTCGAACAGAACTATGCCGTGGCCCTATTGAATGCCGAATCCGGCAAGGTACTCCCAGCACTCGCGCAATGTCTTGGGAGCGATGAGGCTGAAGTCAAGATCGAACTCAATCAGCGTGCTCAGAAATATCTCAGCCGCGCCAGGAAGCCGCAAAGAGGGGATCAGTTCGAGGCTGCACAAGCTGCGGCATTGGAGATGCTTAAGGAGCATGTCAGCATTCATCAGGAGCGCGCTCGGATCATCTGGCATGAGCGCTTCGAGGATTTGAGGAAGAATCCCTCTGCGACCGAGGTTCCTGACGTGGCAGGGATGCTGGAAGAACCTACTTTCTTCTCCGCACTCCAATCTCCGAAGTGGGCGAGCCTGCGTAAAGCCATTTGGCCGGCGCCGAAGGAAACGGGAATCACAAGCGAGGCGATTCGCGATGCTTTACGCGAGCAGGAACTGCGCGCTCAGCTACTGTCTACGGCGGTACGACTGGGACACGGACTTATAGACCTCTACATTTTGACGATCCGCCGGCTCGGAAGCCTCAAACAGCGCACGCTCGACAGGCAGGACGATGACGGCCGGGGATCGGTCTATCGGCAGATAAAAGAATACTTGGAGCTTCTCGAACACCAGCGCACGACACCAGGGAGTGAGCGCGGCTGGGGCACCTTTGACGAAATTGCCGATATTGCGGGCAACTTCGAACTCATACTGGATGTAAATGCTCCCGAGGCACGGACTTGGAAGCTGGCAAATACGGCACGATACTTCGGTTCATTGCTGCGTCAGCAGCAACCGGTCGGTGGCATGTTCGGAGAAATCAATAAAACACTCGTGCAGCAATTCCGCATGCCGGGATACCCGCTGGTCTTAATAACCACCGACCTTCTTCAGGAAGGAGAGGATCTGCATACATTCTGCTCGGCGGTGCATCACTACGGTATTTCATGGACACCTTCGTCCATGGAACAGCGTGTCGGTCGTGTCGATCGCGTGAGATCGAAGACAGATCGTCGCCTTAATCAAAGCTCAGCCATTCCTGACGAAAACCAGTTATTACAGGTCTACTTTCCTCATCTGGAGGACACGGTAGAAGTGCTCCAAGTGCGTCGCGTGCTAGAGCGCATGAATGTTTTTTTACGGCTTATGCATGAAGGTCTTTTGACACAGGGCGTTGACAGCCGGCGAGTCGATGTCGCAAAGGAAATGGTTGCAAACCTTCCCTCTATTGAAAGAATTACGGAGACACTCCATACCGCTTTCCCAATACGAAGGGATATGTTGCGTGGTGACGTGCGACAACTCCAAGTCAGCGAGAGAGCAATTCTGGCCTTAATCAATCGCTTTCAGAAACTCACCAAGGTGAGCTTCAGCGGACTTCCTATTGACTGGGAAAAATCCATTCGAAAAGATCAACTGCTCGGCACAGCCCGCTTAGCGGATGGGCGCATTCAGCCATTCGCTTTGATGTTGAACACGCTGGAGGATCTGCCGCTCATCCGTTGCGTCAGCCCTATTGGCCTGGTAGGTGACGAGTACATGAAATACGAGTTGGCTGAATGTTCGCGCCAGAGAGGCACCAGATTGGGAGCGATTCTTGGCCGCGATGGCATTTCCTACGACATCACCGTCGAAGAAGATTGCCTGCTCGGGGATCCAATATACGATGAGGAGCGTGTCGGATCACTATTGCGTCGCGTGCTTTTCGACGCCGACATGCACGAACAGACCCATCTGCCGGGGCGGGATGAGAGACTCGATAAATTTAGGAAGGATTTACTGGAGGAAAAAGGGGCAAACCATGGCTGACTGGCATGCACTTTGCCAGGGATTGAGGGATTTGCGTGTTGACACGCACTCCGTTGAGGTAACAAGAGAGGGTGATCGCAAGCACCGCATCACCGTAGAAGACAGGGGGGATAACTATGTCCTTTCGGGAGTCGCGGCAAGCAAGACGACCGTTGATTCATTGTCTGAGCCGGACCTGAAACTATGGCAGCGCAATCGCGCCTTGCAACTTGTCGGATTTAGGGTAAATCCAAAGGGGCAAATCATCGGTGAAACATTCGTACCCAAGGCAGGATTGCATCGGGCGGAATTTTTGATGTGCCTGAGACGACTTGCAACAGAATGCGATCAGCTCGAATACCAGCTTACTGGAAATGATCTGCATTAGTATTGGTGCCGTCTTGCTGGATTCTTGAATGCCCGTTTCCTGTGCCTCACAGAGAACGCCAGCCGCGTCAGGTATTTGTGGTCTCTGGGTGACTCCCCAAAGGGCAGGTCTTATTTATCGGCCGCTTTCGGAGTAGCGGTTGGCTAACGCTGTTGCCTCCACTGCCACTTGTTTTCTTAGAGATGCAGGCGCCTGCACCTCAACCGTCGCCCCATGCCGCAGGATGTCCATCATCAGTTCCTGCGGATGCGAGAAGGGCACCTCTAGCAGGTAGCTGCCGTCCGGTTCGAACGCGCCCTTCTGCTTCGAATGCCAGCGCTCGGCGGCGACCCAGCGCGCCCGCTCGGGGGTGAAGCGCAGCTTCGCCCACTTCACGTCCTTGCCGGAGAAGATGCCGTAGCCGGCGCCCAGCACTTCGTCGAGTTCCGTTGCCGGGACGTCCCTGGCGCGGTTTTCCAGGATCTCGATGCGCTCGATGGCGTCCACGGCGAAGCTGCGGATATCGTTCCTCAGGTGGCACCAGCCGTCGAGGTACCAGTTGTCGCGGTAATAGACCAGGCGCTGAGGCGAGACCTCGCGCTCGGTGGGCTGGTCGTTGTAGCGGGCGTGATAGCGGATATGGATGCGTTTCCGGCGCAGCAGGGCGGAGCCGACGGCGGCGAAATTCTCCAGGGGCATGTTGCGCACCTGCACGCCCAGCACGCGCACGCGCCGGCTCACCTCGTTGGCGGAGTTGTCGGCGCTGCCGAGCAGCTCCTTCAACCGCGCCATGAGGGGCTTGAGATGCGGGCCGAGCAGGCCGCCGCGGTCCAGGCCAGAGATGAGTTGCTGCATGGTGAGCAGGGCATGGATCTCGGCATCGTTGAACCAGAGGCCGGGCAGCTCCGTCTGGACCGGCTTGCCGCTGCCGCCGTCGAGCCGGTAGCCGCCCAGGTCCTTGTCGAAGACGATCGGCATCCTCAGCCGGTCGCGCATGAACTGGATGTCGCGGTTCAGCGTCGCCCGTGAGGCTTCAGTGCGCTCCTGCATCAGGGCGAAGGGCACGACGCTGCGGTTCTTTAGAAGATTCTCGATCTTGTAGATACGTTCGTTGAGGGGCATGCCTACCTCCCGCTTTTCCAGGCTCACGCCATGAGACTCGCAGAGTTTATCCTGTTTTCATGTGGCGGCAAGGCCGCCGGAAAACGGAAACGGGCAGGGACCGGATTGAAAAAGGCACGAACACGCAGCAGCAACTTATCGCCGGGCAAGGAGACCGCATTGCGGAAAAACCGCAACTCGCGCACCGACTGTGCTGAGCAGTCGGCACTTTCGCAAGGCCTGCTGGCGATCGTGCGCGAAGTGACCGGCATTGCCGACCTCGAATACGACAAGGAGGGCGATATCGCCATCCGCTATGGCAGCGCACTGGTCTTCGTGTTCCAGCCCGGTGATGCACAGCATGTTCGCCTGTACTCACCCCTGGTACTCAATGTCGGGGAGAGCCGTCGTGTTCTCGCCCGCCTGAACGAACTCAACGCCGGCATAGGCCACATGCATTGCTTCCACCGGGACGGAACCATCCACGCCATGGCGGACATCCCCTCCGCACCTTTCGTGGCGGACCATTTCGCCCTGGCCTTGCGCAAGTTCAGCAAAACGGCAGACAACATCGCCGATCTGCTCGAGGCCGAGTTTGGCGGTAACATTCCCTATTCCGAAGTCATGCCGAGCCGGCTCAGGCACTGAAATGTCAGGGAGAGCGAATGAATAAGCAGAAACGCAAGGTCATACTCGAAATCGGCGCAGAGGGTGGCAGCCTCACTTTGCTCGAAACCGAAACGCCCGAAGGGCGGCACTTCGAAGTGGCCATCGTCGACCAGACCCTGGAGTGGATCGAGGAGGGCGGGGTCATCGATCGCGTCGTCGGCACATCGGAAACCTGGCAGGGCGCGCTGGAAGTCCTGGACACCTATCCCTGGCACATGCTGTATCCGCTGCACGTGCTCCCGGAGTTCGCCGGTCGAATCCTGGAGGCGGCCGAGGCGAGGCTCGCCAAGGAACAATCTGTTCATGCGGGATCGAGACTGATTCGTTGGCGCGAAAAATGCCGGCAACCACAAGAGAAGTAACGCCGGGCATGATCATCCACTTCGGCCTGCATCTCGATGGCCAGCGGGCGATGCTGCCGGGGAACCGGCTCGGCGAGATCGCCGTCGGGCCGGCTGGCCTTCTGAACATCCTGGAAACCCAGCTGGGCCTGGGCGGAGAACAGGCTTCGCGCGCCGAGCGCATCGTGCAGTACCGCGACTGCCTTGCCCAGTGCGACGGCGATACGCGCTTCTACCACGCGAGCTTTTACGTCGATCCGCTCGGCACGGCTGCCGCTTTGCTTGAATGGCGCGATCTCTGGCATCTGCATGGCTGGGAAGGCCGATTCGAAGTGGATCCAGCGTCCCGCCTGGCCGATTTGGCCGCTGTCGAGCAGCTCGCCCGAGGCCAGCTCGCCCCCTCAGTCGGCGAGCGGCTGGTGCGAGTATTGAAGGAACTCGACAGGCGCAAGCCGCCGATCGGCAAGGTCTGGCTGATGGATGCGCCTGAGGCATTTTCGAAGCGCTGGCGGCAAGTGCTGTCCAGGTTGCCGGTTGAGCGCGCGCCGGCCGAGGAAGCGGCGGGAGCGGGATTTCTTGGCAAGCTCCAGTCGGCCATCAAGCATGCCGCGACAGGCGGGAAGCCGGAGAAGCTTGCCTGGGAAGACGACGGCACGGTCAGGATCGTGCAGGGCGAGACACGGTTTATTGCCGGAGCCTGGCTGGGCTGCCTGATCGGCGAGACGACGCCCACCCTGCTGGTGTCTACTGTGGAGAACGCTCGTCTCGACGGCAGTCTGGCGAATGCCGGCCGGGCACGCCATGGCCTCAAGGAAGCGAGCGCCTTCCGCCCCACCCTGCAGGTGCTGCCGCTGGCCCTCGAAATCCTCTGGGAACCGCTCAACTTCTACGGCCTCATCCAGTTCCTCACCCACCCGGTGTCGCCGATCCCGGGTTTCGCCCGCCGCCAGCTGGCCGCCAAGGTAGCGGACAGGCCGGGAATCGGCGGCGACGCCTGGGGCAAGGTGCTGGCCGGGATCGATGACCATTACGGGGAGGGTGCGACATCCGTTCGCGAGAAGATCCGGCAGTGGGTGGAGCATCCGCGTTATCGTCACGACAAGGGCGCGCCGACTGCCGCCGTGTTGGCGCGCGTGCAGGCCCTGGTCGAATTTTTCCGCCTGCGCCTGGGGAGCGACGATCCCGCCAGCAGGATTGCCAACACCGCAGGCCATGCCCAATGCCGCGCCTGCGCCGAATCGCTCAAGGGCCTCATCGAGCAAGGCGTCGATTCGATCCGTCCGCGCCAGCTGCAGAAGCTAGTCGCACAGGCCACGGCCAACGGCAGCGACAACCCGTTGCTTGTGGCGGAAGTCGGCGCGCAGCGGGCGGTGACCCATCCCGGCGCCGCGGTGCAGGCGGCCGAGCGGGTGGTCTGGTGGCAACTCGCCATGCCCACCCTGCCTGCGCCTTACCCTTGGTCGGCCGCCGAGATGACGGTGCTGCGCCAAGCAGGCGTGGAGCTGCCCCCGGGCGAAGCGCTGCTTGCCCAGGCCGCTGGAGAATGGCTGCGCCCGTTGCTGTCCGCCCGTCGGGAACTGTTGCTGGTGTTGCCGCCGGCGGGCGAGGAAGTGCATCCGCTCTGGCAGATGATCGAAGCGGTGGTCGACAAGCCGCGCGTCACGACACTTGAGGAATGCCTCGTCCAGCCGTCCGCCATCACAAGGCCGGTACCGCACAAGGACTTGCCGAAGCCGAAGCGCTGGTGGCAGTTGCCGCAGGATGTCCGCGTCCCTGCGCGGACAAAGGAATCGTTTTCCAGCCTGGAACTCATGCTGTTCAATCCCTACCAATGGCTGCTCAAGTATCCGGCGGCGCTGCGTCCCTCGCGCATCGTCGCCCTGGGCAACGACTTCCGCCTGAAAGGCAACCTCGCCCACGAATTGGTTGAACGCTACTTCCGGCGCTCCGATGCACTGTCGATGAACGAAGCCGAATTCAAGGGCTGGTTCGATCCCGCATTCGAGCAGCTGATGTCGGAGGAGGGCGCGGTCCTGAGAATGGCGGGACGGGGCGCCGACCTGGAGAGTTTTCGATACCAACTCTATCAGGCCATGCTTGGCTTGCGCCGGCAGGTTGCCAGTGCCGGCATCGTGGCCGTGGTTCCGGAGATGGAACTCGGCGGCCAGTTCGTCGGCGGCGAGCTGAATGGCTTCGCCGACCTCGTCGTGCAGATGAAGGTTGGCGCGCGCGCGCTCGTCGACATGAAGTGGTCGGGCGCCAAGAAGTACCCGGACAAGCTCCGGCAGAACCGTCACCTGCAGCTTGCCATTTACGCCGAACTCCTGCGCCAGAAGGAAGGCGCCTGGCCGGCGGTGGCGTACTACATCCTCGATCGCGGCCGCTTCTTCGCGCCGGACAACACAGCCTTCCCCGATGCCGAGGTGGTGGCTTCCCAATCGGGCGAGAATACCGCGCAACTCTGGCTTCGCTTCATCGAGACCTGGAAATGGCGAAGGACGCAGATCGAGGCCGGGGAATTCGAGGTGGCCATCGAGTCCATCGAAGCGACCCCTGAATCCGACCCGCCCGAAGACGCCATGAGCATGGAGTACCTCAAGGAGGATTTCAACGACTACCTTGCATTGGCCGGATGGGAGGAATGACGTGAACCGGTCAGGCAAGCATCGCATCACCTTCGTCAGCGCAGGCGCCGGCAGCGGGAAGACGCATCGGCTGACCCAGATCCTGCATGCCGAACTCGCAGCAGAGCGCGTGCGTCCCTCCGGCGTGATCGCCACCACCTTCACCAAGAAGGCGGCGACAGAATTGCGCGTGCGCGTGCGCGGCCACCTGCTCAAGCAGGGGGATTTTGCCAGGGCCAATGCCATGGGGCAGGCGCGCATCGGTACGGTCAATAGCGTGTGCGGACAGTTGCTCGAGCGCTTCGCCTTCGAGGCCGGCATGGCGGTCGAGCAGCAGGTCATCGAGGAAGTGCAGGCCGCCGTCCTGCTGCACAGGGCCATCGATGCGGTCATGGACGGGCCTGCGATGCGGGCGTTACTTGCCGTCGTGCGCCGCCTGGGCCTGGAAGAGGACTGGAAGGACGAACTCCAGAAGCTCGTCAATCAGATCCGCGCCAACGACATTCCAGCCGCGCGGGCTGCCGACTTCGCCAAGCAGAATGCAAAAGACCTGCTGGCGCATTTCCCGAAACCGGCCCGGGACGACCTGAGCGGCGAGTTGCAACGGGCCATACAAGCCGCCCTGCCGGAGATCGAGCGCGGCGCCGCCACGAAAGGGACGAAGGTCACGAGCGCGTACTTGGCCCTGCTGCGCGGCTTTGGCCAGGCCCTGGTCAATCAATCCGCCGCTTGGAGCGACTGGGTCAAGCTGTCGAAGAGCCTGCCGGAAGCGGGCCTGAAATCGCTTGCCGAGCCGGTTGCCACGCTGGCCGCGCGCTTTGCCGAGCACCCCGGGCTGCGGGAGGACATCGCGCGCTACCTCGACCAGATGTTCGGGCTGGCCGCCGCCGCACTGGACATTTATGCCGCGCACAAGCGAGAGCTGGGTGCCCTTGACTTTACCGACCAGGAGCACCGGCTGCTCGGGCTGCTGGATCATCCCGATGTGGCGGCGGTGCTCGAAGATGAACTCGATCTCCTGATGGTGGATGAATTCCAGGACACCAGTCCGATCCAGCTCGCGCTGTTTCTCAAGCTGGCCCGCCACGCGAAGCAAGTCTATTGGGTGGGCGATGTGAAGCAGGCGATTTACGGCTTCCGCGGCAGCGATACGGACCTCATGCTGGCCATCCTCGCCGAGTTGCCGAAGCTGGGCGGTAGCAAGGAAGTGCTGCCGAAGTCGTGGCGCTCGCGCCCCGAGCTGGTGCGTCTGGTCAATGCCGTCTTCGTCGATGCCTTCGCCAACAGCCTGCCGAGAAAGGAAGTGGAACTCGCCCCTGTGCGCCAGGAAGCCTTGCCGGGACCGCCCGTCGCGAACTGGATGCTGGGCGGAAAAAAACTCGAAGAGGAATGGCTCGCGCTGGCCGGCGGCATTCGACGGCTGGCGGAGTCCGGCTATTCGATCCACGACAAGGAAGCCGACCGGATTCGAGCTGTGCGCTTTGGCGACATCGCCATTCTTTCTCGTTCCAACGATGGCGTAAACGCGATCGCATCGGCGTTGCGCGCCCGGGGCATACCGGCCGCCATCGCCCAGCCCGGACTCTTGAGGACGCCCGAGGCGACGCTGGCGCTGGCCTGCCTGCGCCGCATGAACGACCCGGGCGACACCATCGCCACGGCAGAGATTGTCTCGCTTGCCGACTGCCTGGAACCGGAAGACTGGGTGGCCGACCGCTTGCGCCATCTGCAGGCCGGCGCCGATGCCGATGTCTGGCTGGAAACCGATACACCCGCAGGCAAGGCCCATCCCCAGCTGGCGAAGATTGCCCGCCTGCGTTACGGCCTGCCGCTGCTTGCGCCGCGGGAAGCCCTGCAAACCGTCATCACCGCCTGCGACTTGCCTTCCATCGTGGTGCGCTGGTCGAAGGATGCAGGAACCGGCCGCGTGCGCCTGGCCAACCTGGAGGCGCTGCTCGATCTGGCTTCGCAGTACGAGGACCTTTGCCGCGGCGGCCAGCATGCCGCTTCCATTTCTGGCCTGGTGATCTGGCTGGGAGAACTTGCGGAAGACGAGAAGGACATGCTGGCGGAGCCCGCCATCGATGCCGTTAAGGTGATGACGCATCACGCGGCGAAAGGCCTGGAGTGGCCGGTCGTGGTGCTGACCGGACTCCACGCGAACATCAAGGACCGGCTCTGGTCGATCTCTGCGCGGCCTGGCGAGCACTTCGACGTGCAATCTCCGCTCGATGGCCGCTTCATCCGCTACTGGCCCTGGCCGTTCGGCCTGCAGAAAAACGTCGGCTTGGCCGACGAGATCGCCCTCACGCCTCTGGCCGAAGAATTCAGAAAGGCGGCCATCGAAGAAGAAAAACGCCTGTTGTATGTCAGCATGACCCGGGCGCGCGACCTTCTTGTGTTCGCCCGTTCCAGCCGCAAGCCGACGGGAGAATGGATCGACTGTGTCGAGGCGCACTGGCTGCTGCCGAAGGAGGGGAGCGACACGATTCAATTGCCTTCGGGCGAGAAGATCGAGGCCATGAGGTGGGATCTCGACCCCGACGACATGCCAACCCGGGCAGCCGGGAATGCCCAGCTTCACTGGTTTACGGCAGCGGGAAGCGGACAGCCCCGGCTTCCGCTTGTCTTCAGCCCCTCTTCCGCGGAAGCGGTTGCAACCAAGGTTCTGGAGAAGCAACTGGTCGGTGAGCGAATCCCGGTTCGCGACGGCGCCGATATGAACGCCCTGGGAAATGCCGTTCATGTCTGCATGGCCGTTTCCTTCTGCGATCCTCGTCAAACTCTCTCGCTCGAAGAAGTGGAGCGCGTCCTGTCCGCCCATGGTGTTGCCGACTGTGTCGTGGCCGCCAACTTGCTGCGCCAAGTCGGGGCTTTGCATGAATGGATATCACATCGCTGGCCCAAGTCCGTTGCCATAGCCGAGTATCCTGTCCAGTGCCTGCTCGAGACAGGGCAGATCATGAATGGTCGGATCGATCTGCTGCTGGACACTGGCGATGGCTGGGTGTTGATCGACCACAAGAGCACGCAGCAATCCGCCGAACACTGGGCGCATTTGGCCAACGATTACGGCGCGCAATTGAAGGCGTATGGAGAAGCCATTCGGCTGGCCACGGGACAGGAAGTCAGGGAATTCTGGCTGTTCCTGCCGGTGGCGGGCGGTGCAGTGCGGCTCGATGCAGCCACATCCGGAGGCTGAATTGGCGTCAATCGGAAACCAGTCGATCGGACGAGTCGGCCTGCCTTAGAGAACAGATATGGAACGCAAGGGTTACGTGGCCGGCCTGATCGGGGCGTTCCTTCGTGGCGCCTTTCTAGCGCTGTTCGTGTTTCTGCTGATCGTGCTAGTGGCTCGATCCTGCTCTTAAGAACGCATTACTGTCTGTCTTGCAGTAATCCCGGGTGCAGAGGCAGAACCAATTCAGTCGTCCTTTTCCTCGATGCTGCCATCTGCGGAAATGAAGAGCGCAGTAATGCCGGTTCGCTTCTTCGCCAGCTGCGGCAGTCGTTTCCAGAGATTGCGAAACTGCGGAACATCGGGCAGCGCAATGGAATACTTCGCAAAGGGGTCGTCCATCCTTTGCAGGGTCTCGCCAAGGATGCTGATGAAGTAGTTGACGCGCATCTCGGGGCGCGAGCCTATTCCCTTGACCTCGATGAGCCAGCGCTCATCGTTTCGTCTGGCGTGAATATCGACGCCGCGCTGCTTGGCCCAGGCGATTTCCGTGCTCCAGCCGGCTGCCGCAAGCCACTGCTCAAGCACCTCCTTCAGACGATCCTCGGCGAATTCGTCGTTTTGCGTCCCATCGGAAACGCGGGAAGGCCTGGAGACGGAAGCAGCAACCTGTTTGGCAGCCGTGTCGGGCAGGTAATTGCCGATCAGACCGTCTCCCCGCTTTTTGCGAACAAGTCGGCCGCGGCTGGCCAGGCCTCTGGCCGCTATATTGACGGGTTGTTGTGGGGCCGATCTTCCGCGCAGGCTGTTGGTAATCTCACGATCCGTGAGCCCGGGCAACTTGCCCACCAGTTCTAGTATTTGTTCGGGTAGGGATGACATCTCACACTCGCAAGCGCCAGGTTGTTAAGAGGAACTCGAGCTGCCCAAGCTTTCATCCTTGCTGCCCATTTCTCACTGTGCCACGCGGCGACGAATTCGCGCGAACCCTTCGTGTTATTCCATTTGGCGCGCATCGCGAAGATCGGAGATGGACACGCCGAGCGTGTGGCAAGCCGACTCAATCTTCACCCTTTCCGCGCTCGGCCTCGGGCGACTGAGAAAACCCGGCCTCTGTCGACACAATGTAAACCCGACCAGACCTTGGCTCAAGCATTGCCCGCAGCCGGTTGTATTCGTCGGCGGGAATCGGGAAGGTCGTCAAGACAAGTTTCACCAGTTCCTGCTCGACCTCGTCCCGCCCGCCGCGAATGAGCGACAAGTTATGCTTCGGTGCAGTCATGGGCCTGATGCACCCCGGCCTGCCCGGACAATGCCATTGTCAATTATATGGGTCATGTATATTTTGCATGAAATGCCCAGGCGAACCCGATCCGTCCTCTCAGCCCTTCCCGGTCTGCCTCAGCTTTTTCAGCATGGCCATGGCCTGCTTCTCGGGCGCATACGCCAAGTGGAGCAGGAACCGGACGGGCCTGGGAAGACTCCGGCCCGATTCATAACGGGAACCGCCGGACTGCGTGACGGAAATCCTGCTCCAGAATTCGGACTGGTTCATGCCCAGCTTCGATCGAAGCAGTTTGGCTTCCTTGCCGGACTCAATGAAGTATCTTGGTTTGCTCATCGGGGCTATCGATTCGCTGCTCGTTGCGTTATCGGAAAACTATTCGCCTCATGGTTATACGCCGAAATATACATGACTCAACCATCAGCAGAATACCCTTCCTTAATTTCGACCCGGCAACGTCGCTCGACCTCTTCAGCAAGAGCGGAATTCTCGAACGACAATAAGTGCAGCGCCATGGTGAACGGATGATGCGGCGGGCAATCGGTCGAAGTACTTCCAATATTTCTACAATAGCTGGCAGAATCTTGAGCAACGCCAGTCCAATGGGTAGCTAGACAGGTAGCCAGGAGGAAACATGAAGACGAAGCGCCGCTCCAGTACTGGTTTCCCGCCATTCTTCAACATTACGTTCTGCAACCTGTAGGTTTCGCTCCGGCGGATTCGTGACGCAGAAACCCGCTCCGCGCATTGTCACTTGCCGCAGCTGCGGCAAGCCGGTGCCGTGGATTCCCGAAAGCACCTTTCGCCCCTTCTGTTCCGAGCGCTGCCGGAACATCGATCTGGGCGCGTGGGCGGCGGAAGAGTACCGCGTGCCCGAGCGGAACAAGCCCCTCCCGGACGAGCAGCAGTAAATCAGTCCCACGCCGCGCGGATGGCGGCGATGCCGTGCCCCCCCGCCTGTTGCGCCGGTGCAAGGTCTTCACGCCGCATCCCGCCGAGGGCGTATACCGGCAGGGACAGGTTATCCAGCAGCCTGGCGCAGCGTTCCCAGCCGAGGAAGTGGGCGCCGGGATGGGTGAGCGTTTCGCGCAGCGGACCCAGCACGGCGAAGTCCAGTTCCAGCGCGGCGGCGCGCGCCAGTTCCGCCGCGTGATGGCAGGACGCCGCCACCAGCGGCAGGTCGGGTCGCGCCTCCAGTTGCATGAGTTGGGCGCTGGGCAGGTGCACGCCGTCGGCGCCGACATGCCGCGCCAGCGCGATGTCGCTGTTCACCAGCACGCGCGCGCCATGCGCATGCGCCAGGCGCGTCGCCTCGCGTGCAAATGCCTCGCGCCGTTCGACCGCCAGCAGCGGCTCGCGGATCTGCAGCAGGCGCAGGCCGCCGCTCAGCGCGCGCTCGAGCGCTTTCAACTGCGCCTCGATGCCGATCTCGCCGGCATGGGTGATGGCATAGAAATCCGGCAAAGTCAGTCCCCGCAGAACGGCGAGGTTGGCCGGCAGCAGCGGAGAAACATCGACGTTGCCCGCATGCCGCCATGCCAGCGCATCGTGATGGATGTCGCGGATCTCGCCATGCCAGCCCGCGACGCGGAAGAAATGCAGCCGCACGTGGGCATGCGGGTAGACGAATTCGCGGGTGATCCACGGCGTATAGCGATCGGCCTCGATGCCGAGCTCCTCGTGCAGTTCGCGCACCAGCGCCTGCGCCGCGGTCTCGCCCGGTTCGATCTTGCCGCCGGGGAACTCCCAGTAGCCGGCGTAGGGCTTGCCCCCGGGCCGCCGGCCCAGCAGGAAGCGGCCGTCGGGCTGCAGGATGACGGCGGCTGCAGCCTCGACTATGCGTGTCATTTCTTGCGGGTGCCGTGTTGCCCAGCGTGGTCGCGCGCGAACTGCCAGGCGATGCGGCCGCTGCGCGAGCCGCGCATGAGCGCCCACTGCAGCGCCTCCTCGCGCGCTGCCGCAATCGCAGCGGCGGGCATGCCGTATTCGCGCAGCCAGTGATCGGCGATGGCGAGATAGGCGTCCTGGTCGAAGGGATAGAAGGACAGCCACAGGCCGAAGCGCTCCGACAGCGAGATCTTCTCCTCGATGGTCTCGCCGGGATGGATCTCGCCGTCGACGTGCTTCGTCTCCAGGTTCTCCTGCATGTATTCCGGCATCAGGTGGCGGCGGTTCGACGTGGCGTAGAGCAGCACGTTGTCCGGCGTGCTGGCCACCGAGCCGTCGAGGATGCTCTTCAGCGCCTTGTAGCCCGGCTCGCTCGCCTCGAAGGACAGGTCGTCGCAGAAAATGATGAAGCGCTCCTTGCGGCCGTCGATCAATTCGACGATGTCGGGCAGGTCGATGAGGTCGTTCTTGTCCACCTCGAGCAGGCGCAGCCCCTTGCCGGCGTAGCGGTTGAGCAGCGCCTTCACCAGCGAGCTCTTGCCCGTGCCGCGCGCGCCGGTGAGCAGCACGTTGTTGGCACTGTGCCCTTCGACGAACTGGCGCGTGTTGCGCTCGATGCGCTTCTTCTGCTCGTCGATGTTGCGCAGGTCCTGCAGGCGGATGCGGTGCGGCCGGGCGACTGCTTCAAGATGGCCGCGGCTGCCGCGCTTGCGCCAGCGGAAGGCTGCCGAGGCTTTCCAGTCCGGCGCGGCGGCTGCCGCCGGCAAGAGGGCTTCGACGCGCGCGAGCAGGGCCTCGGCACGCAGGATCAGGCGCGAAAGATCATCCATCTCGATTGCTATACTGGCGAAAAATCCGACTTTAGCGAAATTCATGCCGACACGCCAACCCGCCTCAGCGTTCATTGCACTTCTTCTCCTCGCCGGCTGCGCCGCGCAGCCCACCGCCAAGCCCGAAATGGCGCAGGCCGCTTGCCCCGCACCGCAACCCTGTCCCGTCTGCCCGGTGTGTCCGACCGTCGAGCCGCCCACGCCACCCAAGCCGCCGGCCAAGCCATTGCAGGAAGCACGCTGGGAGGACATCGCAGGCTGGCGCGAGGACAACCTTGCCGAGGCGCGCGGCGCGCTGCTCGAATCCTGCGGCGCGCTGGAGAAGCAGCCGCTCTGGGCGGCCGCATGCGGGGAGGTGCGCGCGCTGCCGGCGGATAGTGCCGCCCTGCGCAGTTTTTTCGAAAGCCGCTTCCGTCCCTGGCGCGTGACCAATCCGGATGAATCGCTTGAGGGTCTCGTCACCGGCTATTACGAGCCGCTGCTCAAGGGCAGCCGCGAGCGCACCAAGCGCTACAGCCATGCGATCTACGGTGTACCCGACGATCTGCTCGTGGTGGATCTCTCTGCGCTGTATCCGGACTTGAAGAATTACCGGCTGCGCGGGCGCATCGACGGCCGCAAGGTGGTGCCCTACTGGTCGCGCGCCGAGCTGGCGCAACAGGAGGAACAGCTCGCCGGCAAGGCGCTGTTCTGGGTGGCCGACCCGATCGAGCTGTTCTTCCTGCAGGTGCAGGGCTCCGGCCGCGTGGATTTGCCTGACGGCAGCCGCGTGCGCGTCGGCTATGCCGACCAGAACGGCCATCCCTATACCTCCATCGGGCGCTGGCTGGTGGAGAAGGGCGAGTTGAAGCTGGAGCAGGCCTCCATGCAGGGCATCCAGGCCTGGGCGCGGGCCAATCCGCAGCGCGTGAATGAAATGCTCAACACCAATCCGAGCTTCGTCTTCTTCCGCCCATTGCCGGACAACGGCGGCGGGCCGCTCGGCGCGCTCGGCGTGCCGCTCACGCCGGGGCGCAGCATCGCCGTCGACCCGCGCGCCGTGCCGCTCGGCGCGCCGGTGTTCCTCGCCACCACCTACCCCAACAGCGACAAGCCGCTGCGCCGCCTCGTGCTGGCGCAGGACACCGGCGGCGCCATCAAGGGGGCGGTGCGCGCCGACTTCTTCTGGGGCTTCGGCGCCGAGGCCGGCGCCCAGGCCGGGCGCATGCGCCAGCGCGGCGAGATGTGGGCGCTGCTGCCGATCGGCTACGTGCCGAACAGTTCATCGAAGTAGTGCGGGTCGCCTGAGGCGCGCACCGTGCCGGTGCGCGCAGGCCGCCAAGCCGCACCGCATTGGTGCGGCGTGCCGCGCAGGCTGACGCTAATCCCCTGATTCGTCGTTCCAATTGTTCTGGAACGGATTTTGCACCTATTGCGCTCATTTATTTCTGGAGCGCACCATGGAACCCGTTGCGATCACCTCTGCCGACGTCCTGTTCGTCCTGCTTGGCGCCATCATGATTCTGGCCATGCACGCCGGCTTCGCCTTCCTCGAACTCGGCACGGTGCGCCGGAAGAACCAGGTGAATGCCTTGGTGAAGATCATGGTGGATTTCGCCGTCTCCACCATCGCCTACTTCTTCATCGGCTACGGCATCGCCTACGGCGTGCATTTCTTCGCCGGCGCAGAGACGTTGGCGCAGAAGAACGGCTACGACCTGGTGAAGTTCTTCTTCCTGCTCACCTTCGCCGCCGCCATTCCCGCCATCGTCTCCGGCGGCATCGCCGAACGCGCGAAATTCAACCCGCAGATCGCCGCGACCTTTCTCCTCGTCGGGTTCGTCTATCCCTTCTTCGAGGGCATCGCCTGGAACCAGGCCTACGGCATCCAGGCCTGGCTGAAGGCCTCATTTGGCGAGGAGTTCCACGACTTCGCCGGCTCGGTGGTGGTGCATGCGGTGGGCGGCTGGGTCGGGCTGGTCGCCGTCGTCATGCTCGGCGCGCGGCGCGGACGCTACAACAAGGACGGCGGCATCTCGGCGCATCCGCCCTCGAGCATCCCCTTCCTCGCGCTCGGCGCCTGGGTGCTGACGGTGGGCTGGTTCGGCTTCAACGTCATGAGCGCGCAGATGCTCGACAAGATCAGCGGACTGGTGGCGATGAACTCCCTGATGGCGATGGTGGGGGGCACCCTGGCCGCGCTGATCGCCGGCAAGAACGACCCGGGCTTCGTGCACAACGGCCCGCTCGCCGGCCTGGTGGCGGTGTGCGCCGGCTCCGACCTCATGCACCCGCTCGGCGCCCTGGTTACCGGCGCCGTGGCCGGCGCGCTGTTCGTTTATATGTTCACCCTGACGCAGAACCGCTGGAAGATCGACGACGTGCTCGGCGTGTGGCCGTTGCACGGCCTGTGCGGCGCCTGGGGCGGCATCGCCGCCGGCATCTTCGGCATGAAGGCGCTGGGCGGACTGGGTGGCGTCGCCTTCATGTCGCAACTCGCCGGCACGCTGCTCGGCATCGCCGTCGCCGTCATCGGCAGCTTCATCGTCTACAGCGTGCTGAAGAAAGCCTTCGGCCTGCGCCTCGACGCCGAGGAAGAGTTCAACGGCGCCGACTTGTCAATCCATCGCATTTCCTCGACTGCCGAGCGCGAGACGTTGTGGTAATCCGGCATCCGCAACATCAATACCCGCCAACATAACTGAAGGCCTGCATCGCAGGCTTTCAGTTGCCGCCATCGCCAGCGATCCCGGTGCAGCTTCTGGCCGAGCGCCGTTCCTGCGAGCGCGGGAATCCGCTGCTGCCCAGTCAGGACGGCTGGTTCCGGCTTGCACTCCGCTTGCCCGGAATGACCTGATCCTGACATCATGCGGCTATCGCCGCTGTGGCATTGTTGGAGAGCCATGCTTGCCTCAACCCGTAGGCCGAACCGTGTGCTGCTGGCAGGAGCGTTATGTGCGGCCGCGATGCACGCCCCGGCGTACGGCCAGGCTGCGGACGCGCTGGCGGGCGATCCGAACCTGTCGCATCCCAACCAGGTCGTCACCGTTGCCATCGGGAGCCATGCCATTTCCGGCCTCGTGACGCATCTGCGCGACGCCACGGCCTTCAAGTACGGCATCGTCCTGTTTCCCGGCTACCCGGGCATCATGCGCCTGCGCGAGGAAGGCGGCATGCCGCGCTTCGAACTGCGCGGCAACTTCCTCGTGCGCTCGCGGCGGCACTGGCTGGACGGGGAAACGCTGGTGGTGGCGGTGGATGCGCCCTCCGACCAGTGGGCCACTTTCTCGCAGACGTTCCGCGAAACGCCGCGCTACGGCGCGGACGTGGCCGCCCTTGTGAAGGAACTGGCGCGCCGTCATGGCGTGGAGGACTGGACCTTCGTCGGCACGAGCGAGGGATCGGTCAGCGCCTACCATGCGGCGCGCCAGAACCCGGATCTGGCGCGCCGCCTGATCCTGACCGCGTCGCTGTTCCAGACCTCGCGCATCGGGCCGGGACTGTCCGGCGTTTCATGGGAAGGCCTGCAGGGACGCCTGCTCTGGGTGCATCATGAGGCGGATCCCTGCGAGTACACCGCCTACAAGGACGCGAAGCGGTTTGCCGAGAAAAGCCGCAGCCCGCTGCTGACCGTGCGGGGCGGCGATCCCGGCCGCGGGGATGCCTGCATGGCGTACACCGCCCACGGCTTTGTCGGCATGGAACAGCAGACGGTGGAGGCCATGCGGCAGTGGGTGAAAAGCGGGGCGATACCGCCAGACGTTGCCCGCTGAGCGTATCCGGGTCGAGGCAGGCGTTTCCTGAGGAGGTTTCGATGTCGAGAGTGCTTGCCATGCTGGTGCTGGCCGCGTGCATGCCGCCGACCTTCGCCGAAACGGTCAAGGGCGTCCTGCAGTCCGGCGCGGTCGAAGTGCCCTACGAGGTGGCGCGGCCCCAGGGCAAGGGGCCGTTTCCGCCGCTGCTCTACATCCATGCCAAGCGCGGCTACGACGAGATCGACCGCGCCCACATCGCGCAACTGGCCGCGCAGGGCTTTCTCGTGCTGGCGCCGGACTGGCAGAGCGGGCATTTCATCGAGCGCTGGCCGGACCGGCATTATCCGGAAACGGAAGCGGATGTGGAGGCCGCGCTGGATACGCTGCTGAAGCGCGACGATGTCTGCAGGATGCCGGCCGGCATCGTCGGCGTCTCGCGCGGCGGCTACTACGCGCTGCGCCTGGCAGCGAAACGGCCCGAAGCGGTGGCGGCGATCGCCACGTATTACGGCCATTTCCAGAACCCGAACGCGCCGGAAGGCCAGCAGTTGTTCAGCGTCGCGCCCGAGGTGAAGGACCTCAAGGCGCCGCTGCTGCAGATCATCGGCGATGCGGACCTCGAGTTGCGCCGCATGAGCAACGGCCGCGCCTTCTATTCGCTGGTGGAGCGCGGCGCGACGGTCGAGATCCAGATGTACCCGATGGCGCGGCGCGCCTTCGATTTCCGCAACGACGCCACGCCGGAGGAGAAGATCGCCGCGCGCCACGCGCGTGAGCGCGCCAGGAACTGGCTCGTGCGCCACATGCGGCTTGGCGCCGACGGGCGCTGCAACTAGTCCATCGGCGCTGCGAAAGTCAGCCGCTGCAACACGGCGGCGATTACTTGATTTGCGTCAGCTTCTGCTCGAGCTGGGCGACGGGGATGGCGCCGGGAATGCGCTCGCCGTTGGTGAAGAAAATCGTCGGCGTGCCGCGGATGTTGTACTTCTGGGCGAGCGCCATGACCTTCTCGATGGGCGCCTCGCAGGTGCCGGCGGCGGGCGCGATGCCGTTGACCATGAGATCGCTCCAGGCCTTGGCCCGGTCGGCCGCGCACCACACCGCCCGCGATTTGTCGGCGGAATCCCGCGACAGGATGGGCAGCAGGAAGGTGTAGATCGTCACATTGTTCATGCCCGCCAGGTCCTTCGCCAGCTTCTTGCAATAGCCGCAGTTCGGATCCTCGAAGGTGGCGAAGACGCGCTTGCCGTCGCCCTTGACGGTCTTCACGGCGAGTTCCAGCGGCAGGTCGGCGAAATTGATGGCGGAGAGCTTGTTGAGGCGCTCCTGGGTAAGGTTGATGCGCTTCTTGGCATCGATGATGTTGCCGGTGATGATGTAGTTCACCTTCTCGTCGGTGTAGAGGATGTCGCCGCCGACCAACACCTCGTAGAGGCCGAGGATATTGGTCTTGCGCACGGCTTCGGGTTTTGCGCCGACCGCGGCTTCGACCGCCTGCCTGACCTTGGCTTCGTCGGCATGAGCGGCGCCGACAACGAGCAGCAGGGCGGCAAGGGCGCGCGTGATGAGGTTTTTGAACATGTTGTCTCCAGGGTGGGTTCAGCCGAGCGCGTAGCGCACCAGCATGTTGCGTACGACAGGCAGGCTGTCGGTGAGGTTCAATCCGAGGTTGCGAATCGTGGCGAGGGCTGGATGTTGCGGCCGGAAGAGTCTTTGCAATCCATGCGTGGCCCATTGTAGCAGGGCGACCTCCTCGGCCCGCGCGCGCTCGTAGCGCCGCAGCACCCGCTGGTCGCCGCAGTCGCGGTGCGCCGGCAGGCCGAGCAGGGACTGCGCCAGCTCGCGCGCATCGAGAAAGCCGAGGTTGATGCCGTGGCCGGAGAGTGGATGAATGGCATGGGCGGCATCGCCGACGAGGGCCAGGCGCGGCGCGACGATGCGCGGCACGCGCATCATCCTGAGCGGGAAGGCCGTCGGCGGGGTAAGGGGTGACAGCGCGCCGAGCCGGTTATCGCCGGCAGCGGCGATGCGCCGGCAGAGGGCGGCCTCATCCAGCGCGAGCAGTTCGCGGGCATGCGCTTCCGGCGTCGACCAGACGACCGAGATGCGGTTGCCCGGCAGCGGCAGCCAGGCGAGCACGCCGTCCGGTCGGAACCATTGGAAGGCGGTGTTGTGATGCGGCTGCGTGCATTCGAAATTGGCCACCACGCCCATCTCGCCGTAGAGCAGGGTGTCGGCCTGCAGCCCGGCTTGCGCGCGCACCCAGGAATCGGCCCCGTCGGCGCCCACCACCAGTTTGGCCTCCAGCGTTTCGCCGGAAGTCAGTCCCAGCAGGACGGCGTCCTCGCGCAGTTCCAGGCTTTGCGGCTGAGTCGGGCAGAACAGTGTGGCATTGCCCTGACGCCTGACGGTTTCCCACAGCTCGCGCCGCATAAGGCCGGATTCGACGATCCAGGCGAGCCGGTCGACGCCGCTGTCGTAGGCCGAGAAGTCCAGCCGGCCGTCGGCATCGCCATGAATGACCATGTCGTAGACGGGCGTGAGGCGGCCGCCATCAAGATGCTGCCAGGCGCCGATTTCCTGCAGGAAGCCTTGCGCTGCCGGACTGACGGCATAGATGCGGCTGTCCCAGTCGGTCTGCGCCGGGGCGGGCGACCGCCCCTCGACCAAGGCGATGCGAAAGCGGCTGCCCTTGAAGGCGGCGGCCAGACTGGCGCCGGCGAGACCGGCACCGACGATCATGATGTCAAAGCGCAATGTTCACTCTGAAAAAGAGGCGATTCCGCATTGTGACGCCCCGCGACCAACCTTGACAAGGCTTTGCTGCGCAACGATAATTCGCCCCCTTCCCCATTGGTGATGTAGCTCAGTCGGTTAGAGCGAGGGATTCATAACCCCTAGGTCGGCAGTTCGATTCTGCCCATCACCACCATCCTCCCCTTCCGAGACCCCGTTCTGGCAAAGCTATAATCGAGGCGTTCATCCATCCGCCGGTGATTTTGCATGCGTGTTCTCATCTTTCTGATGCTGGTTTGCGTGTTGACACCCATAGCCGCAGCCGAGGTGAATCCGGAGCGGGTCGAGGGTCCGGCAGTCAAGGTCGGAGACGTCTGGATCTACAACAAACTGGACGGCTGGAACAACGTACTGGAAGACATCTCGGTCGTCAGGGTCAAGCGCGTTGATGCAGGGGGCATTTTCATGGAGGCGACCGGGTTGGATGGCAGCAACCTTGCCCGGATTGAGCGCACAGCCGATTTCAACCTGATGCGCATTGAAGCCCCGAAATTCACCAAGACCACACAGCCCTACTACCCGAGCTATTCCTTCCCCTTGTGGGTGGGCAAGACATGGAAGGGCAAAGTGGCATTCGAGAGCACGGACCAACCCGGCAAGGAAGTGCACGTGGAACTTCAAGGGCGCGTGGTGGGCTACGAGAGCGTAACCGTGCCGGCGGGGACGTTCTTTGCCCTGAAAATAGAACTCGGCGGTCCCTATCGGGCAAGGAATCTGGAAGGCAGTTGGACAGGCCGCATCGAGGACACGCTCTGGTACGCACCCCAGGTGCGCAATGCCGTGCGCTACGAATACAAGGATACTGCGGGCACCTCACTTTACAACCACGAAATCCACGAATTGGTGAATTACTGGCTGATCCCTTGATCAGGGGACGTTCTTGATGTAGGTGCTCGCCTCGATGTGACCGGGCACGCGCTCCAGCACCTGGGCAAAGAGCTCCTTGGCTTTCCGCGTGCGCTTCTGGGCAGCTTCGGCGCGCGCCCAATACACAAGCAAGGTCGCGTCGGCCGGGTAACGTGCCGAGACCTCGGCCGCATGCTTGGCCAGATCTTCCCACCGCGACAGCGCCTCTTCGCTGACCATGATGCGCACATGGGCCGTATAGTTCCAGGGGCTGTCGGCGAGCACCTTTCGGCCGCTCTGGATGGCGTCGTTCCAGCGATAGAGCGCCATTTGCGGCAGCATGATGCCAAGCTTGGCCTCCAGGGAGCGGGGGTTGACCTCTGCCGCCCGCAGGTAGCGCTTTTCGGACTCGACGTACTTGCCCTGCAGATGCAGCAGCCAGGCGCTGCGCATGATGGCGAATTCATTGGTGGGCTGACGGTTGGCTATGGGCTCGATCAGGGCGAGCGCTTCAGCGAATTTCCCGACGTACTCCTGTCGATAGGATTCCGCCCAGGGATCTTTTTGCGCGCCGGCCATGGGCGCGACGAGCAGCGCAGCAAACGTAAGGGCGATACGGGCAAACAGGCTTCGGGTCGTCACCATTTTCCTTCTCCTTTGCTTATCCGTTCATTTCATTCGATGCGCTGAAGTTCGGCTTCCCAACTCATCCCGGACGCATCCAGCCGAAGGCGCTGGACGCCAATCTCCGGCACGATCCATGCCTTGGTCTCGCAGCGCCAGTCCAAGCCCGGGGCCAGGCGCAGAAGGTGCCAACCTTCCTGCAGCCAGGCGCCTTCATCTTCTTCCCACTTGCGCCGGTAAGCGCTATCGCAGCTTGCCCCGAGGGGATGCAGGACGCCGCAGAGCAGGCGCTGTCCGGCTGAAAGCGGCAACAGGCGCGCAGGGGGGCGGTCGCTCCATTGGTCGGCAATGGCCGAGAACGGCGTCAGCCCGACTGCAAGCAGCCACAGGTCGAGCATGGGGTCGGGCCGGGCATTCCTGTCGTAGAAACCGAGCACGGCGGAAGTTTCCTCATAAGCGGCCGATGCGCCTTTGCCGGATGCCAGACGGGACTGGCCAAGCAGGGTCAACATGGCGCGCAGGGTGACGTTCTCGTTTTCATGGCCCGATCTGCTCAGGCGGTAGGTGAGCAGGCGTTCCCGCGGCAACCGCGTGGCGCTTGCCAGCCGTTCGTCGCTGAGTGCCGCGCTGACTTCCTCGCCCAGGGCGGGCAGATGGTAGAGGCGGAATTCCCGCGCCTGGTTTTCATTGCGGACCAGCACGTTGGTCAAATGAAAGGGCAGTGTCGGACTGCCCAGCTCCCCGTCGCGCTGAACCTGCATGTGCAGATGTGGAATGGGAGAGCGGCCTGAGCTGCCGCATGAGGCCAGCTGCTGTCCCGGTGCCACCCATTCGCCTATGCGCACCCTGATGCTGCCGAGCTTGAGGTGAGCGAGAAGCACATGCGTCGCGCCTGTGCGCAGAAGGATGAAGTTGCCCCAGTTGTTGGCGACGTCCACCTCTCCAGGCAGCGTGTCGGCAATATCGTTGCGCAGTCGCACGACCTGTCCCGTGATCGGCGCCAGAACCGGCGCACCGAAGCAGAAATAATCCTCGCGCAAGGCGCCGCTGCCGTCGTGATTGGACCCGCTTTCTGCGATGTCGAAATCGAGCGCATGCTGCCACGGCTGCTTGTGCGTATGCGGCCCGTCGAAACCCTGTGTGACACGCCATTGGCCGTGGAAAGGAGGTTGCAGGGGCAGGCTGTTCAGGGTGCCGCCGCGTGCCTCGGCAAGCCGCGCGCGCTCGAGATTGATTTCCGGCGAGGCAGGGTTGTCCAGGACGAGCACCGGCTGACGGGCCGCCGCGCGCGCGCCCAGGCTGCCGAGCACCAGGAAGGCGGCCCCCAGGAAGGGAAGCGTCAGCAGGGGCAAATGCATGGGGTGCAACAACACACCGAGTGCGATCGCCAGCCAGCCGGCAAGCGCACTGCCGAGCAACGCGACCATGAAGCTGGCACGGCCGGGTACCGCGAAGAAGCCCCCCAGCGCCATGGCGGTCAGGGAAAAATTGAACGCGATCAGCGTCGCTTCGCCGCCGCCGACCAGATGGAAGGTGAGCGCCCCGGCCGCATAGCCAGCGGCCGCCAGCAAGGCGAGATAGCGCGAAGCGGCCAGAATGCCGGCAAATACAAGGGCGCCGGCAACGGGGTCGGGAATCAGCAGAAGCCAGCCGAGAGAAATGAAGTACGCGTCCAGCCAGGGCCAGGCCAGAGTGGCATTGCCGCCCGTCAGGGCGCTCAGCGGCAGAGCGTATGGCGCATTGACCTGCCAGGCCAGAAATACCGCCCAACTGGCAAGCACGAAGGGCAGGCTGAGTACTGGCAGTCGCGTGCTTCTCCAGAACAGGCCTGCCAGCCAGTGCGCCAGCAGGGTGGAGATCAGGGTGGCCAGAATGATCCAGAGGAAATAGGCGTCGCCGATGGAGTGAAATGCCCCGACGACCAGCCCGCACAGCAGCCCGTTGACGAGATGCAGCCTCCCGCGAGTCGGCAGTTGCAGGACATGCGCCCAGAGTGCCGCGGCAAACAGACCCGTCAATCCGCCCAATGCAGCCCGCGGCGTCCACCAGGTGAGGGCGGCGAACCAGGCGCCGACCCAGGGAGAGGGGCAAAAGAATACGGCGGCATAGGCCTTGCCCAGGGAGCGGGCCGAGCGCACAAAAGAAAAACCGGCAGAAGCTCCCTTGCTCATCGTGCCGGGGTTTCGGGAAAGGGCGGACGCAGGATTTCCGGTACACGCTCAAGCTCGGTGAGGGTGTGCAGGTTCTCGGCCAGGCGGATTGGTTCGACTGAACCGTCCAGCATGACCATCACGACGGCCGGACGGCTCTGGATGAATTGCATCCATTGCGTGTTGTTGTAGGCGCCGACGGGGGAAACCAGCAGGGCATCTCCGGTATTGAGGGGAGGCAGCATCACGGAGGCGCGCACCGTGTCGATATTCATGCACAGCGGGCCGAAGAGAACGGTTTCCTCGGCTAGGCCCTCGACCGGCTGCAAGGGCCGAACATCGTGGTTGTACCAGTAGGCAGTGAATAAAAGGTTGACGCCGGCATCAAGGATGGCGGCGCGCCGCCCGTCCGGCAGGCGCTTGCCGCCCACGACGCGGGTGACCAGCACTTCGGCGTCATCGACGATGGCACGCCCGGTTTCCAGAACCAGCACAGGCAGGGGTTTGCCGAGTGCGGCGCGCCCGCTTGTGGCCTCGGTGAGCGCTTCGACAATGGCTTCCGCGTACTCCTCGAAGCGGGGCACCACCTGGTCGGGCGGCAGGTAGATGCCTTGCAGGGCATTGCGCGAGGCGAAGCCGCCGCCGATATCCAGGTATTCGATGCGGCAACCCGTTTCACGCTCAGCCGCATCCATGAATTCGGCCATGATGCGGGCCTGCTGGGCATACGCGCGCACATCCAGCACGAAAGTGCCGATATGGCTGTGCAGTCCGGTGAGTTGCAGCCATGGGCTGGCGCCGATGCGTTGCGCGGCATCCATAGCCGCGCCGGATTCGATGTTGAAGCCGAAGCGGCTCCATGGTTCGGTGTGCCCGGTATCGAAATTCAGCCGCAACCCGATCGGCACCTGTTTGCCAAGGCGTTGGGCGACCTGCTCCGCCGCAAAGAGTTCGTCGAGATGGTCGAGATGGATTGCCGCGCCTTCCCGCATCGCCAGTTCAAGGGCGGCGTCGGGCTTCCATGGCCCATTGAAGATGATGCGTGATCCCGGTACGCCAAGCGTGCGCGCCATGTTGTATTCGAGTTCGGAGACGACTTCGGCCCAGGCACCTTCCTGATGCAGGATGCTGCAGATGGCGCCCAGATGGTTGGTCTTGTACGACCAGCCGTGGCGCACTTTCGGCCAGCGCGTGGAGAAGGCGCGTCGCAGATGTCGGGCGTTGTCACGCAGTTTCTTTTCCGAGACGATGAACAGGGGAGAGCCGTATTGCGCCAGGAGCGGAGCGATGGCAACACCGTCGAGTTCCGTCTGATGAAGTTGCGGACGCAGCGCGCCAAACTTGTTCATTCCGCCAGGACGATGCGGCGTCAGAATGGGTTTCGACCAAGGTGCGCGGTGCGTCATGCTTTGCCGTGCTCCAGTGCAGACCGCCCTTCCACCATCAACGTTTCGAATGAAGACAGCGGCACGAGGGTTTCCTGCGCATAGCGTATGAACAGCAAGCCAGGCCGTGGTGGCGCCAGCGGCGGCGGCGTTTCGCCCAGGGCAAGCGACAGGAGCAGGGCAGGCAGGTTGCGCCCGACACCCTGGGAGAGATAGATCCAGGCCGGGAAGCGCGGATTGATTTCGATCAGATGATATACACCTTGCGTGTCGCGCATGACCTCGACTTCGATGGGGCCCTTCCATTTCAATGCCGCGACCAGGCGGCGCGCGGCATCGGCCAGCGACTCATCGTGGATAGAAATGCCCGCCCAGGCCTTTCCCTTGCTGGTGATGGCTCGCTTTTTCATCATGACTTCGCCGAGCAGCGCTCCTGTGCCGTCGCCCACGCCGGCGAGATTGCATTCCTCGCCCTTGATGCGCTTTTGCACCAGAACCGGCAATCCCCACTCCGCCGCAATGGCGCGAAACGCGCTCTCCGCGTCTTCCCTGCATGCCGCCAGGCGGGCATCGTAAAACACGCCCTTGACCATCAGCGGAAAAGGCCAGCCGTGTTTTTCGCAGTCGCGGAAGAATTCGACATGCGTGATTGAGAGCGTTTCCGGACTGGAGACGCCTGCCAACCGTGCCAGTTCGGCCAGCCTGTCCTTTGCGCGCCTGGCCATCTGCTCCGCTTCGGGGAGATAGGTCCGAATGCCGATCTCGGCGAGTTTGGGGGCAAGCCGGGTCATCAGCGGCAATTCGGCGTCAAGGCAGGGCAGCAGCAAATCAATGTGCTCGGCCTCATGTATTTCAGATAGCCTGGCGAAGAGGGTGTCCGCGCCGCTTCCGGGATATGAAATCAGGTGCGCGCTGTCGCAAAACTCGCGGCGATGCAGTCCGGGATCGAGCGCGTCGTAGCCGAGACCGATAATCCTGAGGCGTTCGCCATAGGCCTCGCGCAGGCATCGCGCCACGGCAAGGCCCGCACCCGGATTGTCCGGCACGGCGTTCATGCCGGTGATGGCGACGGTCAGCATGACGCTTCGCTTCATTTGAAGGCGTTGCGCAGGAGGGTGGCGAACTCGATCACATCCCTTTCTGCCGACAGCGCGTCGATGTCGAATTCGGCGCACAGCGTGGTGACTATCCGCGCCAGGTCAGCCTCATGCTGCAATTGCCGCAGTATCGCCAGGCCCGAGCCATTCACGGTGAAACTGTTGCCCGTCACCGGATCGAAAACGAAACCGCTGTCGCTCAGCGCGAGCCGTGCCAGCACCTCCGCTCTGGGCAGTTCGACCGACTTGCCATGCGATACCCGGTTCTTTTCCATGGGCCCTCCCGATAACGCTATTATGCGTGGAGGCGCGAAACGACAGGCACGGCCCCAGCACACTCTGGCAGAATAATAATCAGAATAATACTGCGAAGTACATGAGAATATTTACACACCACCGCCTCGGAACCTCGAACTGAGCCATGTCGTCGGTACAGGCCAAGCTGGACAGCTACCCGATCAGGACGCAGCTGAACCTGTTGGTGCTCGCCGCAGTTGTTCCGCTGTTTCTGGCGTTTTCCTACGATGTCTATCATGAAGCGCGCACCGGCTTCGAGCGTGCGCAGGCAGAGGCGCTAAGGCTGTCTTTGGTCGCCTCGGCCGATGCGCAGGGCTACTTTGCAAGGACAGAACAACGGCTCGGCGACATTTCGCGCCGGGTCGAGATGGGGAATCTCGATCCTACGCGATGCAAGGCGTTGTTCGCCGATAGCGAGACCATCAGGCGCGAGTATGCCGGTTTGGCGATGGTGGACCGTGATGGGCGGATGGCATGCCTGGCCGGCGACGAGACGGAACAGTCTATCGAGGGGCTGACTGCGGCACGCCTCCTGATGGCGTTGGCTGAAGGACACCCAAGGCTTCTTGTCGGGGCACCGGTCAGGGGAAACACAATGGGCGACTGGACGCTTCCCTTGGCGTACCCGGTTCGAGGTGGCGACGGCAGTGCGGCAGGCATGGTGATCGCCGCCGCACAGCTGGACCGCTTTCAGTCCTTGGTCGCCGCCCTGCAACTGCCGGAAAAACCGATTTCCCTGATCGTCAAGGGCGATGGCCTGGTTGTTGCCAGCTCGCACGACCGCGACCGCAATGTCGGCCAGAGCCGGCGCAGCGACACCTTGACCCAAGCCATCATCGGGCTGCGCTCAGAGGGAGTGCTGCGTGGGAAATCCGTTGATGGCGTAGAGCGCATCTACGGTTTTCATCCGGTCGCAGGAACGGACTGGACGGCCATCGTCGGCATAGATGTCGATCCCATCCGGGAAAGGGTGATTGCAAATGCGCTCACACGCAGCGCATACGGTTTGGGCGTTCTGGCGCTGGCTCTGGGTTTTTCTTTTGCCATGAGCCGCCGTATCGCGACACCCATAGCGGCTGTCTCCCGTGCAGCCTTTTCCTTTGGCGAGGGCAGGCGAGAGGTACGGGTGCCAGTGGCGGGCGCCCGGGAGGTGGCCGAGGTTGCGGTCCAGTTGAATCGGATGCTCGGCATTCTGGAGGAGCGAGAGCGTTCTCTGGTCGCGACGCAGAAAATGCTCGATACGCTGCTGGAATCGATGGACCGTGTGCTCTGGTCTTTTTCCTCCGACATGAATTCGCTGACCTTCGTCAGCGAATCAGCCAAAAAGCTCTTTGGCCATGAGTCGTCCCAATTCCACGCAAACCCCCGGCTCTGGCTTGAAATGGTGCATCCAGAAGATCGAGCGCAGGCCGAAAAGATGATGGGCCAGATTGTCGCCTCGGGCTCGGGCGTCATGGAATACCGCATTGCCAGGCCGGATGGGGAAACGAGATGGGTCGAGGTGCGATGGCGCCAAATGGCCACAGGACAGGACCAGCCTGCCCGGATGGACGGCATTGTCACGGATATCACCGAACGCAAGCAGGTGGAAGATGAAAATCGCCAGCTAACGAGTCTCGTCGAACAGAGCTTGAATGAGATTTACGTCTTTGACAGCATTACGTTGCGTTACGAGTACGCGAACCGGGGGGCGCTGAGCAATCTTGGTTATGCATTCCGGCACTTGCGCTTGCTGACCCCGCTCGACCTGATGCCGGAATATACCGAGAGTGCATTGAGCCGGCTGATCGCACCGTTGATCAATCGGGAAAAGGTGCAGCAGGTGATCGAAACGGTACACCGGCGTGCTGACGGCAGCGACTATCCGGTTGAAGTTCATCTGCAGGCGATGGAGCGGGAAGGGCGCTGGAAATGCCTCGCTGTCGTAATCGACATAACCGAGCGTCTGCGCGCGCAGGGGGAAATCATGAAATTGGCCAGCTCGCTCGAGCAGCGGGTGACCGAGCGCACCAGGGAACTGGCCCAAGCCAACAATGAGCTTGAGTCATTCATTTACTCGATTTCGCACGATCTGCGTACGCCCTTGCGGGCCATCAACGGCTACGCAAGCATTCTGGCCGAGGAGAATAGTGCGCGCTTGGACGCGGACGGCCTCGATATGCTGAAGCGAATTGCAAGGGGCGCAGTACGGATGGGCGAGTTGATCGACGATCTGCTTACATTCTCGCGCGTCGGCCGTGCCGGTCTGAATCGTATGCAAGTGGACATGGAGGCGATGGCTCGCACGGTGGTTGAGGAACTACACCACATGAATCATCATGTGCAGGTGGAGATACAGGCACTGCCGGTGGCGATGGCGGATCCTGCCCTCCTGCGTCAGGTTCTGCTAAATCTGGCTGGCAACGCCCTGAAGTTCACTTCCCGGCGAACGGATGCCAAAATTGAAATTGGCGCCATACGAGAGGGCGACGTGCCCGTTTATTTCATACGGGACAATGGCGCCGGTTTCGACCCAACTCATGCCGCAAAGCTGTTCGGCGTTTTCCAGCGTCTGCATCAGGAATCCGAATTTCCGGGTACGGGTGTGGGTTTGGCTATCGTCAAACGCATCATCGAGCGCCATGGCGGGCGCGTCTGGGCGGACGCGACACCCGGCAAGGGGGCAACGTTCTTTTTCACCCTGTCTTGAATATGGACGCTTTAGCCTATAATTACCCTCAATGAATCCGATTGTCTCAGCGATCATCAGCAGCATCATAGACAGCATTATCGAGTCGGCGATGACGCCGACGCCGGTGATGCCACCCAGCGCACCCGTCGGAATCGTGCGGCCGTCCCTGCAGAACGGGCCGCTGGCAGTGATGACCCCGCCCAGCAACGGCTTCGCCCAGTTCGGAGACAAGACGCTGCGCCTTGCGGCCAGCCTGCAGATTCGCGACATTCAGAACCGCATCATCATGTCGGGCACCCTGCAGCAGCCGGTTCCCGTGCTGTACAAGATCGACGAGTACGGTTCCGTTCAGCGCGTCTGGGTGCTGACGCCCGAGGAGGCGGAAGTCGCCGACCAGCTCATCAAGCAGAAGGCCGCCGCGCAGAAGTAGTCGTAGTGACCAAAAAGCTCTACATCAAGACCTTCGGCTGCCAGATGAACGAGTACGATTCGGACCGCATGGCCGACGTGCTCGCCGCCACGGAGGCGATCGAAAAGACCGACTCTCCCGAAGACGCCGACATCATCCTCTTCAACACCTGCTCGGTACGCGAGAAGGCGCAGGAGAAGGTGTTCCACGATCTCGGCCGCGTGCGCCATCTGAAGCAGGCCAAACCCCATCTCGTCATCGGCGTCGGCGGCTGCGTGGCGAGCCAGGAGGGCGACGCCATCGTCCGGCGCGCGCCCTATGTGGACATCGTCTTCGGCCCGCAGACGCTGCATCGCCTGCCTCAGCTGATCCGCGCGCGGCGCGATGTTGGGCGGCCGCAGGTCGACACCTCCTTCCCCGAGATCGAGAAGTTCGACAACCTGCCGCCGGCCCGGGTGGAAGGGGCCTCGGCGTTCGTCTCCATCATGGAAGGCTGCAGCAAGTTCTGCACTTTCTGCATCGTGCCCTATACACGCGGCGAGGAAGTCTCGCGGCCGCTCGACGACGTGCTGGCGGAGATCGCCGGACTGGCGGCGCAGGGCGTCCGGGAAGTGACGCTCCTCGGGCAGAACGTGAATGCCTACCGCGGCCTGATGGCGGACGGCGAGGCGGCCGACCTCGCCTTCCTCCTCGACTGCGTGCACGACATGCCCGGCATCGAGCGCATCCGCTACACGACCTCGCACCCGCGCGAGATGACGCCGCGTCTGATCGAGGCCTATGGCCGACTGCCGAAACTGGTCTCCCATCTCCATCTGCCGGTGCAGTCCGGCTCCGACCGCATGCTGGCGGCAATGAAGCGCGGCTACACCGTGCTCGAATACAAATCCATCGTGCGCAGGCTGCGCGCGGTGCGGCCGGACATCTCGTTGTCGACGGACTTCATCGTCGGCTTTCCCGGCGAGACGGAAGCGGATTTCGAGGCGACCATGAAGCTGATCGAGGAAGTCGGCTTCGATGCCTCCTTCAGTTTTCTCTACAGCGCGCGCCCGGGAACGCCGGCCGCGGAACTGTCCGACGATACGCCGCACGAACTGAAAACGCAGCGTCTGATGCGACTGCAGAAGCGCATCGAATCGCAGGCGCAAGTCATCAGCGCGGCGATGGTCGGCACGGTGCAGCGCATCTTGGTCGAGGGCGTATCGAAGAAGGATGCGGGCGAGCTGGCCGGCCGCACCGACAACAACCGCATCGTCAATTTCAGGGCCCCGCCCCGCCTGGAGGGCGGCTTTGCCGACGTTTCCATCACTGCCGCCCTGCCGCATTCGCTGCGCGGCGAGATCGTCGTCAGGGAATCGTGATGGCCAAACCCGTCGAATTTGTTCTTTCCCCCGTGGACAACCAGCGGCTGGCCAATCTGTGCGGCGCGCTGGACGAGAACCTGCGCCAGATCGAGGCGGCCTACGACGTCGCCATCAGCCGCCGCGGAGAGCGCTTCACCGTGCACGGCCACCCGGCGCAATCTACGCAAGCGGCGGATGCGCTGCGCCATTTTTACGAAGAGTCCGCCGGGCATCTGAGCGTCGACGCCATCCAGCTCGGCCTGGTGGAACTGGCCAATCGGGGCCAGGCCGGCCTGCCGGCCCAGGGGCTGCTCACGCGCAAGCCCGAATTGCACGGCCGTACGCCGCGCCAGGTGCAGTACCTGCGCCAGATCCAGGAGCACGACATCACCTTCGGCATCGGCCCGGCCGGCACCGGCAAGACCTATCTGGCCGTGGCCAGTGCGGTCGACGCCTTCGAGCGCGACCAGGTAAGCCGCATCGTGCTGACGCGCCCGGCGGTGGAAGCGGGCGAGCGCCTCGGCTTCCTGCCGGGCGACCTGGCGCAGAAGGTCGATCCCTTCCTGCGGCCACTTTATGATGCGCTCTACGACCTGATGGGATTCGACAAGGTGGCCAAGCTCTTCGAGCGCCAGGCCATCGAGATCGCGCCGCTGGCCTACATGCGCGGACGCACGCTCAACCACGCTTTCATCATCCTCGACGAGGCGCAGAACACGACCCCCGAGCAGATGAAGATGTTCCTCACGCGCATCGGCATCGGCGCCAAGGCGGTGGTCACCGGCGACGTCACGCAGATCGATCTGCAGCGCGGCATGAAGAGCGGGCTGATCGAGGCGGGCCGCATCCTGCGCGAAGTGCGCGGCATCGCCTTCACCGATTTCCTCGCCGAGGACGTGGTGCGGCATCCGCTGGTGGCGCGCATCGTTGCCGCCTATGAAAAGCATGAAGCAAAGCGCGAAGGGCAGCGTGATTCCTAGACCGCCCTCCGCGGCGGCAGCGGAGGACGGCGCCGCTTTTCCTGTCGGCGTCGAGCCCAGGCCCGGCCTGCACCTGTCAGTGCAATACGCAGTCCGGGACGACGCGCTGCCCACGCGCGCCGAGGTGCGCAAGTGGGTGCGGGCGGTCCAGCCGGGCGCGGCCGAGCTCACCGTGCGCTTCGTCGACGCGGAGGAGGGCCGCCAGCTCAATGCGCAGTACCGGGGCAAGGACTACTCGACCAACGTGCTGACCTTTCCCTATGCGCAGGCGCCGGTTCTGGCCGGCGACATCGTGCTGTGCCTGCCGGTGGTGCTGCGCGAGGCGGCGGAGCAGAACAAGCCCGCAGCCGCCCATTTCGCCCACCTTGTCGTGCATGGTATGCTGCATTTGCAGGGATACGACCACGAGACGGGCGCCGACGCCCGCGCCATGGAGCGCATGGAGCGCGGGATTCTGGCCCGACTCGGCTTCCCCGACCCGTATTGATTATGGAATCCTCTTCCAGTCGACCGTCGCTGCTAGAGCGCTTCTCCTCGCTGCTGATGCGTGAAGCGGAGAATCGCGAACAACTCGTCGCGCTGCTGCACTCCGCCTACGAGCGCAACCTGCTCGATGCCGATGCGCTGTCCATCATCGAAGGCGCGCTGGCCGTGTCGGACATGCAGGTGCGCGACATCATGGTGCCGCGCGCCCAGATGCACGTCATCCCGATCGACGACACCACGGCAGACATGACCGCCACGGCGATCGAGACGGCGCATTCGCGCTTCCCCGTCACCGGTGCGAGCAGGGACGACGTGATCGGCATCCTGCTCGCCAAGGACCTGTTGCGGCTGCATGCTGGCGAAGAGGTTGCCGTGCGCGATTTGCTGCGACCGGCGATCTTCATTCCCGACTCGAAGCGGCTCAATGTGCTGCTGCGGGAATTTCGCGCCTCGCGCAATCACATGGCGATCGTCGTGGATGAATACGGCGGCGTGGCCGGGCTGGTAACGATCGAAGACGTGCTCGAGCAGATCGTCGGCGACATCGAGGACGAATACGATTTCGACGAGGCTTCCGACAACATCCTGCTCGACCATGCCGGACAATACCGCGTCAAGGCCACCACGGAGATTGCCGCCTTCAATGCCGCCTTCGACACGCATTTCGGCGACGAGCAATTCGACACCGTGGGCGGCATGGTGATCCACCACCTGGGCCGCCTGCCCAAGCGCGGCGAGAGCGTGCATATCGACGGCCTGCGCATCAAGGTGCTGCGCGCGGACAGCCGTCGCGTGCACACCTTGCTGGTGGACCGGCCACAGCCTCCTGCCGAATGAGGCGCGACGCTTCGCGCCTCGCCGCGGCCGTTCTGCTCGGCGCGGCATCGATATTCGGGTTCGCCCCTTTCCAGCTGTTTCCCGTCCCGCTCATTACCCTGGCCGCGCTCGTCTGGTTCTGGCAGGGCGCAACGCCGCGCGCGGCAGCGATGCAGGGCTTTGCCTACGGGGCGGGCTGCTTCCTCGCCGGAGTCTCATGGGTGTATGTCAGCATGCACGTCTTCGGCGGCATGCCGCCGTGGCTGGCCGGGGTGGCCGCCTTTCTTTTCTGCTGCCTGCTGGCGCTGTTTCCGGCCCTGGCGGGCTTTGCCTTCGCGCGGCTGCGCCGCGGACGTTTCTGGACGGATGCGCTGCTTGCCGCCGGCGCCTGGACCTGCGCGGAATGGCTGCGCGGCTGGGCGTTGACGGGCTTCCCCTGGCTTTCCTTCGGCTATGCCCAGACGCCGCCCAGCCCGCTCGCCGGCTACGCGCCGCTGCTCGGCGTCTATGGCGTCGGCTTCATCGCGGCACTGGTCGCCGCATTGACGGGGCTGACTTTGCGCCGGCAGGGGCGCTGGCTGCCGACCGGCGCCGCGGTCGCCGCACTGCTGTCCATCGGGGCGGGGCTGATGTCGATCGAATGGACGCAGCCGGCCGGCAATCCGATCAGCGTGAGTCTGCTGCAGGGCAATATCGAGCAAAGCCTGAAATGGAAGCCGGAACGCCTGCAGCAATCCCTCGATACCTATCTGCGCCTGGCGCGCGCGCATCCGGCGCAGCTGATCGTGCTGCCGGAAACGGCGTTGCCGATCATGCTCGACCAGTTGCCGCGCGATTACGCGGCCGACCTGCGCCGGGTCGGGCCGGGCAGGCAGAGCGACGTGCTGCTCGGCATCGCCGCGCAGGATGCGCAGGGACGCTACTACAACAGCGCGGTCGGCTTTGCGCCGGAGGGCGTCGGGCTCTACAGAAAACGCCACTTGGTGCCTTTCGGCGAATTCACGCCGCCGGCCTTCGCCTGGACGCTGGCGCTGCTGAGGATCCCGATGTCGAACTTCTCGCCAGGCGGGGCCGTCCAGCCGCCGCTGACATTGGCGGGCGAAAAGGTGGCGGTGAACATCTGCTACGAGGATGTCTTCGGCGAGGAGATCGTCCGCGCCCTGCCCGAGGCGACCCTGCTGGTGAATCTCTCCAATACCGCCTGGTTCGGAGACTCGCTGGCCCAGCCGCAACACCTGCAGATCGCCCAGATGCGCGCACTGGAAACGGGCCGGCCCATGCTGCGCGCCACCAATACCGGCATGACCGCCATCGTCAGCCCGCGCGGGCGCGTCGAGCGCGTGCTGCCGCCTTTCAGCGAGGGGGCGCTGGTCGGCGAGGTGAGCGGCTACACCGGGGCGACGCCTTACGTGCGCTGGGGCAATGCCGCGGCGCTGCTGCTTGCCGGCGCCGGCCTGCTTTCGCCGCTGCTGGGTTTACGCCGCAGCGCATCTTGACCTTGCGCGCGGATGGCCGGAGAATCCGGCCTCGAATTCAGGCGAGACAGGCGGCTGATGCCTGTCGTGGGAGGAGGGGAACGGGGGCTTCGGCCCCCGTCCTTTTTCCCGGGCTCAGTAGCCCAGGGAATGATTGCCGAGGTCGATGGTGAGGACGGAACGGCCGATGGCAGCGGCCGCCGCGCGGACGAAACTGTTGACCCACGGCGTCGGCTCCGCGTAGGCCGAGTCCTTCTGCGTCTTGGCCAGGCAGAGGATCTTGTCGGCCAGCAGCAGCTTGCCCACGGGGTTCGTTGGCACGCAGCCCGCCGACTCGAACTCCTGGCCCAGCCATTCCTGCGCCTTGTGCGCCTCCATGCCGGCGAGATCGGCGTCATGGAGTTCGAACTCATGCCGCTCGCCCTTGCCGGTGACGATCGTGACGTGACAGCCCATCGCTAGCTCCGCAGGTATTGGAACGGGTGAATGTTACCCCATCCCCCCTTCCCGCACAGTCGCAAGACCGACAATTGCTTCCCACCGGTGCGGACCGGCCTGGCTTGTGACGGCGGCATTCCCCGATTACGATGCCGATATGACCGAAGGAAATCCCCATGGGATGACGAATGTTTCCGGATCGTCCGCTGCCGGCACGGCGGGGCCGCATCTTGAAACGCGCCGGGATGACGAGGGCGGCCTGTTGCTCGTCCTGTCCGGACGCTGGCGACTCGACCAGGCGCTGCCCGCGCGCGAACCAATCGAGCGGGCGCTGGGCGAGGGCGTGCGGCGTTTGAAATTCGATGCGGCTGCATTGGACGCCTGGGATACTGGGCTGCTCACTTTCCTGGCCGGCGTGCTGAAGGTCTGCCGGACGCAGGGGATCGAGGTCGACCAGGACGGGCTCCCCGAGGGCATCCGGCGCCTGCTGACGATGGCCTTCGCGGTGCCCGAGCAGAAGGTGGCCGGCCGCAGCGGAAGGGCGGGGAATTTTCTCGCGCGCGTGGGAACGGCCACGGTGGCGCTGTTCCGCGGCGCGCCGGCGATGCTGCGCTTCCTGGGAGAGATCACCCTGTCCTTCCTGCGCCTGCTCGGCGGTCGTGCCCGTTTCAAGGTCAGCGACATGTGGCTGGAAGTGGAGCAGGTCGGCCCGCGCGCGCTGCCCATCGTGTCGGTGATCAGCTTTCTGGTGGGACTCATCCTTGCCTATCTGGGCGCCGACCAGCTTCGCCTGGTCGGCGCCCAGATCTTCATCGCCGACCTGGTGGCGATCGGCATGGTGCGCGAAGTCGGCGCGCTGATGACCGGCATCATCATCGCCGGGCGCACCGGCGCGGCCTTTGCCGCGCAGCTGGGCACCATGCAGGTCAACGAGGAGATCGACGCCTTCAGGACGCTCGGCATCTCGCCCGTCGACTTCCTGGTGCTGCCGCGCATGCTCGCCTTGATGCTGATGGTGCCACTGCTGACGCTATACTCCGGCTTCGTCGGCATGCTGGCCGGGTTGCTGGTCTCGGTCACGATCTTCGACATCAGTTTCTTCGAGTATTACAACGAGACCTTGCGCGCGCTCGAGCTGAAGCATTTCTGGGTGGGTCTTTCCAAGGGCACGGTGTACGGCGCCATGGTTGCCTTTGCCGGCTGCCTGCGCGGCATGCAATGCGGCCGCAGCGCCGAAGCCGTGGGCGAGGCGGCGACTTCCGCGGTGGTGACGGCGATCCTGCTTATCACCATTTCGGCCTCGGTGATGACCGTCGTCTACTATCAACTCGAGATCTAGACCGTGGAAGCCGCTCCGCACATCGAGGTACGCGGTTTGAGCATGGCCTACGGCGAGTTCGTCGTCCAGCGCGATCTGGCGTTCCGGGTGAACAAGGGGGATATCTTCGTCATCATGGGCGGCAACGGCTGCGGCAAGACGACGCTGATGCGCGCCCTGACGGGCCTGCAGCGGCCGGCCAGCGGCACGGTGTTCTACGACGGCGAGGATTTCTGGAATGTCGAGCCGGAGGATCGGGAGCGCATGAAGCGACGGCTCGGCATCATGTTCCAGGGCGGCGCCCTGTGGAGTTCGCTCACGCTGGCGGAGAATGTCGCCCTGCCGCTGACCGAGTATTCGGATCTGACCGCCGCGCACGTCGCCGAGATCGTCTCATTCAAGCTGGCGCTGGTGGGCCTGGCGGGATTCGAGGATTTCTACCCTTCGGAGCTCTCCGGCGGCATGAAAAAGCGGGCCGGCCTGGCGCGGGCGATGGCGCTCGATCCGGAGATTCTTATCATCGACGAGCCGTCCTCCGGCCTCGATCCGCTGACGGCGCGCCGGCTCGACGACTTGATCCTGGAACTGCGCGACAGCCTCGGCGCGACCATCATCGTCATCAGCCACGACCTGGCGAGCATCCTCGCCATCGGCAGCGATTCGATCTATCTCGACGCAGAAACCCATACCATGATCGCCACCGGCAACCCGCAACAGGCGCTGCAATCGGGCGATGCCAGGGTGCGGCATTTTCTTACCAGAGGAAAAGAATGAGCAGAAGAGCCGATCCGGCCCTCATCGGTGCCTTCGTCATGGGGGCCATCACCCTGGCCGTGGTGACCATACTCCTTGTTGCCGGCGACGACTGGTTCCGCAAGCATAGCCAGCACGTCCTGTATTTCGAGGGCGCGGCGCATGGCCTGCAAGTGGGCGCACCGGCGGTCTTTCTTGGCGTCAAGGTGGGCACGGTTAAGCGCATCCAGCTCGGCCTGGACGACTCCAGCCACAAGTTCGTCGTTCCCGTCACCATCGAGGTCGAGCAGCATGTCGTGCGCTCCCGGGATGGCGAGCAGATCGATTTGCGCGACCGGGACACGGTCCGCAAGCTGGTGGAACGCGGACTGCGCGCACGGCTGCGCATGCAGAGCGTGCTCACCGGGATGCTTTATGTCGACCTGGATTTCCACCCAGACAAGCCGGCGCGCTTTGTCGCCTCCGATCCGGCCATCAGCGAGATCCCGACCATTCGCACTTCCGTGCAGGAGTTCACCACGAAACTGGAAGGCTTCCCGATGGACAAATTCCTCGCCGACGTGGCGGCCATCGGCGAGGCCCTCAACCAGACGCTGAGTTCTTCCGAGGCGCGCAATCTGCCGCGCCGGCTGGATGCAACCTTGAAACACCTCGAATCGCTGGCGGCGCAGTTCGATGAGAAAAGCGGCCCGATCCTGCGGGATGCGCGCACCGATCTCAGGGAGATGCGCAAGGCGCTGGTGGCAGCGCAATCGGCCATGGCCCGCCTGGAAGCTGCAGCGGACCGCGTCGGCGACCTGGCCGGCGCCGACTCCGAGCTTGTCCGCAACCTGACGCGGGCCAGCGACGAGCTCGCCGGCGCGGCTCGGGCGGTGCGCGGCCTCGCCGAGGCGGAATCGCCGACGGTGCAGAACGCGAATCAGACCTTGAAGGAAATCGCTCGCGCCGCAGAGGCCCTGCGCAAGCTGGCGGAGTTGCTCGAGCAGCAACCGGATGCCATCCTGCGGGGCAAGCGCAAGATGGAAAATCCCTGAAGCGGAAGCGACTCGACCGGGCAAAGCCTGTAAAATCGCGCTTTTGCGGTTTCCCCCAGTCGTTTCATGCCCACGTTTAGTTCCGACATAACGCCCGCAAGCGGGCATGAGTCTCCTCTGAAACTTGGCCATAGGCCAAGTTTTCAAGAAATCATCCTGCGCCTGCAGGGATTCTGGGACAAGCAGGGCTGCGCGCTCCTGCAACCCTACGACATGGAAGTCGGCGCCGGCACCAGCCACACGGCCACTTTCCTGCGCGCGCTCGGTCCCGAGCCGTGGAAGGCCGCCTACGTTCAGCCTTCGCGCCGGCCCAAGGACGGCCGCTACGGCGAGAACCCCAACCGCATGCAGCACTACTACCAGTACCAGGTGGTGCTGAAGCCCGCGCCGGAAAACATCCTCGACCTCTATCTCGATTCACTGAAGGCGCTCGGCTTCGACCTGATGCAGAACGACGTGCGCTTCGTCGAGGACGACTGGGAAAATCCGACACTGGGCGCCTGGGGCCTCGGCTGGGAAGTCTGGCTCAACGGCATGGAGGTGACGCAGTTCACCTACTTCCAGCAGGTCGGCGGCATCGACTGCAAGCCGATCACCGGCGAGATCACCTACGGCCTCGAGCGCCTGGCGATGTACCTGCAGGGCGTGGAGAACGTCTTCGACCTCGTCTACGCGCCGGACCTGAAGTACGGGGACGTCTTCCATCAGAACGAGGTCGAGCAGAGCGCCTACAACTTCGAGCACAGCGATGTCGGCTTCCTGCTCGGCGCCTTCAGCGCCCATGAGAAGCAGGCAAAGCACCTGATGGAGCAGCAACTCGCGTTGCCGGCCTACGAACAGGTGCTCAAGGCTGCGCACACCTTCAACCTGCTCGATGCACGCGGCGCCATCTCGGTCACCGAGCGCGCCGCCTACATCGGCCGCATCCGCAACCTGGCGCGCAGCGTGGCAAAAAGCTATGTCGATAGCCGCGCGCGCCTTGGATTTCCGATGGCGCCCAGGGCCTGGGCCGATGAAGTGCTGGCCGATCTGGCGAAGAAGGCCGATTGACATGGGCACCAAGAACCTACTGGTCGAGTTGTTCGTCGAGGAATTGCCGCCAAAAGCGCTGAAAAAGCTTGGCGAATCCTTCACCGCCTCGCTGACGGCGAGCCTCAAATCTCAGGGGCTGATCGACGATACGTCGGTGGCGACACCCTTCGCTTCGCCGCGCCGCCTGGCCGCGCATGTGACAGGGGTTGCATCCAAGGCTGACGACAAGACGGTGCAGCATAAACTCATGCCGGTCGCTGTGGCACTCGACGCCGCCGGCAAGGCGACGCCGGCTTTGCTGAAGAAGCTATCGGTACTCGGATCAGATGCTTCGGTGGTGCCGACTCTCAAACGGGCTATGGACGGCAAGGCCGAGACGCTATTCTTGGACAAGATTGAGATAGGCATGTCGCTGACACTCGGCCTGTCAAAGGCGCTTTGGGATGCGCTGGACAAACTGCCGATCCCCAAGGTCATGGCCTACCAGCTTGCCGATGGTTGGAGCACAGTGAACTTCGTGCGCCCGGTTCATGGCTTGGTCGCGATTCATGGTGCCGACATAGTGCCTGTCCATATGTTTGGTTTCGCGGCTGGTCGCGAGACTCAGGGCCACCGCTTCGAAGCGGCCAAGCCGGCCGTGTCGATCCGCGACGCTGATTCCTACGCCGAGCAGATGAAGACCGAGGGTGCTGTGATTGCCGGCTTCATCGAGCGTCGTGCCGAGATCGCGCGACAGTTGCAGGCCGCCGCGGCGAAGGAAAATCTCAAGCCGATTGACGACGAGGCGCTGCTCGACGAAGTGACGGCGCTGGTCGAGCGGCCGAACGTGCTGACCTGTCAGTTCGAGAAGGAATTCCTCGACGTGCCGCAGGAATGCCTGATCCTGACGATGAAAGCCAACCAGAAATATTTCCCGTTGCTCGACACTACCGGAAAACTCACGAACAAGTTCCTCGTCGTCAGCAACATCAATCCGGCAGATCCCAGCGCGGTGATCGGCGGCAACGAGCGCGTGGTGCGCCCGCGCCTCGCCGACGCCAAGTTCTTCTTCGACCAGGATCGAAGAAAATCGCTGATGGACCGCATCCCCGGCCTGGCCAAGGTGGTTTATCACAACAAGCTCGGCACCCAGGGCGAGCGCGTCGAACGGGTCGCCGCGCTGGCCCGCGCGATCGGCCACAAGCTGGGCGGCGAGGCCCTGGCGAATCAGGCCGACCGCGCCGCGGTGCTGTCGAAGGCGGATCTGCTCACCGACATGGTCGGTGAGTTTCCCGAACTGCAGGGCATCATGGGCCGCTACTACGCCTTGCACGACGGCGAGCCCGTCGAGATCGCCGATGCCATCGAGGACCACTACAGGCCGCGCTTCGCCGGCGACGAATTGCCGCGCGGCACGGCCGGTCTGTGCGTGGCCCTGGCCGACAAGCTGCAAACGCTGGCCGACATGTTCGGCATCGGCCAGTTGCCCACCGGCGACAAGGACCCCTTCGCTCTGCGCCGGCACGCGCTCGGGGTCATCCGCATGCTGATCGAGCGCGACCTGCCGCTCGACCTGGCGTGGCTGTTTGGCGCAGCAAAGCTCGTCGATGGCAGGGTGATCGGACAGCTTGCGGATTTCGTCTACGAGCGCCTGGCTGGCGGCCTGCGCGAGCAGGGCTACTCGGCGCACGAGGTGGACGCCGTCCTCGGCCTGGCGCCCCAGCGGCTCGGCGATATTCCGAAGCGCCTGGCGGCCGTGCGCACGTTCGCAGCGCTGCCCGAAGCAGCGAGTCTCGCCGCCGCCAACAAGCGCGTCGGCAACATCCTGAAGAAAGTCAGTGGCGGCGTGACGGCGAAGGTCGACCCGGCACGCCTCAAGGAGCCCGCCGAAGTCGCGCTGAATGCCGCGCTGGCTAAAGTCGGGCCTAAAGCAGCTGCCGCTTTCGAGCAGGGCGACTACACGGCTTCGCTGCAATCGCTGGCGGCCCTGAAGGATCCCGTCGACGATTTTTTCGATCATGTCATGGTGAACGTCGAGGACGAGGCATTGCGGACGAACCGACTCGGCCTGCTCGCCATCCTCCATGCGGCCATGAACCGTGTGGCCGACTTGTCCAGGCTCTCCACATGAAACTGGTCATCCTCGATCGCGACGGCGTCATCAACCACGACAGCGACCAGTTCATCAAGTCGCCGGAGGAGTGGCTGCCGCTGCCGGGCAGCCTGGAGGCAATCGCCCGCCTGACGCAATGGGGTTATCGCGTCGTCGTTGCGACCAACCAGTCGGGAGTCGGCCGGGGCCTTTTCGACATGGGGACCTTGAATGCCATCCACGACAAGATGATCAAGGCGGTGGCGCTGGCCGGCGGCCGTATCGACTCGATCTTCTTCTGCCCCCATGCCGCGGACTCGACCTGCGAGTGCCGCAAGCCGCGTCCGGGCATGCTGCGCGAGGTGGCCACGCGCTACAACACCGATCTCAAAGGGGTTCCCGCCGTGGGCGACAGCCTGCGCGACCTGCAGGCCGCCGCCGCCGTGGGCGCCCAACCCATCCTCGTGCTGACGGGCAAGGGCGCGAAAACGCACAACCTTCCAGGCCTGCCCCGCGAGACGCTGGTGTTTCCGGATCTTGCCGCTGCGGCGGCGCATATCGCGGCATGACCAGAGCACACCGCCCCCCCAGGCCAAGCCTGTCTATCGTCCTTCGCTCGGCCTTGTTCATGCTGCTCCTGGTGATCGTCACGCCGCCCTATGCGCTGTTCGTCATGCTCTGCTTTCCGCTGCCGCACCGCCTGCGCCGACAATCTGTCGTGCCATGGGTCACCTTTGCGACATGGCTGATCAAGCATCTGCTTGGCATCGACTACCGCGTGCTCGGGCAGGAGAACATGCCCGACCGCCCCTCGGTGATCCTCTCCAAGCATCAATCGGCCTGGGAAACCATCGTGCTGCAGATGATTTTTCCGTGGACGCTGTTCGTCTGGAAGAAGGAACTGAAGATGCTGCCCTTCTTCGGCTGGGCGTTGGCGGCCACGCCGATGATCTCGGTGGATCGTGGCGCCGGCAAGGAGGCACTTCGGCAACTGGTGGAGCAGGGGCGGATGCGTCTCGACCAAGGGTATTGGGTGATCATTTTCCCCGAGGGTACGCGCACGCCTCTCGGCACCCATCGCCGCTACAAGATCGGCGGCGCGCATCTCGCCGTGGAAACCGGCGTGCCCGTCGTTCCGGTAGCGCTCGATTCCGGAGAGTTCTGGAGTCGCCAGGCCTTCATCAAGTATCCCGGCACGGTGACCGTCAGCATCGGCCCGGCCATTGACCCGAGCGGCCTGACGGCGGAAGATGTCAATGCGCGCGCCGAGGCCTGGATGGAGGGCGAAATGCGCCGCCTCTACCCGCATCGATATGAGCGTGATTCAAACCGATCTCCTGCTTGACATGCCCCTCGGCGGCACGCCACCGGATGCCCCCGGGGGGCAGTTTTCCCTTCAGCTCGACGACCAGCCCCTGCCCTTCCGCCTGCGACGCACGCGCAGTGCGAACGTGAGTTTATCGGTGGACGAGCATGGCCTGCAGGTGCGTGCGCCGCGCGGCATGTCCTTACCTCAGATCGAGCAGGCCATCCGCGATGGCAGCCGCGAAATCGTCGGCAAGCTGGCCGGCAAGACTGCCGGAGCCGGCAAGCTGTCCTTGCCGGTGCGCTGGCAGGACGGCACGCACTTTCCTTTCCTCGGCCGCGACATCGCGCTGTGCCTGGACGGTTCGCGTGACGGGATCGAGCTGTGCGAAAACACGCTGCATCTTCCCCTGCCGCCGGAAGCCGGCGAGAAACAGGTCAAGGACGGCGTGCAGGGCTGGCTCCAGGCGCAGGCGCGGCAGGTCTTCGGGGCGCAACTGGATATTGCCTGCCGACGCCTGGAAATGGCGCTCCCGATCTGGCGGTTATCCTTTGCGGCCGGTTCGTGGGGCGGCGTCGAACCGGATGGGCGGTTGCGTCTTTCCTGGCGCCTGATTCACCTCACGCCGGATGAGATCGACAGCGTGGTGTGTCGGTACCTTGCGCAGATCAAGGCATTGTCCCGTGCGCCGGAGTTGTGGGAAGACGATGCTGCGTCTCTTTCAGCTTGAGTTGCCCCTGTTCCGGCGGGCAGCGCCGCCGGCCGAGCAGACCAGACACATCCAGATCGGAACGCGCATCGTCGATTACCGGCTGATCCGTTCGAGCCGGCGAACCCTCGGCATGACCATCGATCAGCGCGGGTTGCGCGTCGGCGCTTCGCCGCGCACCTCGCTTGCCGACATCGAGCGCTTCCTGCGCCACAACGCCGTTTGGGTGCTGAAGAAGCTCGACGAATGGCACGGCCACGGCACGGCGCGTCACCTGGCAATTTGCGACGGCGCAGTCATCCCGGTGCTGGGCGAGGATTGCGTCGTGCGCGTCGAGTCCGGCGCCAATCGTATTCGCTGGTCGGGCCGGACCTTGGTTCTTCTGGCGCGGGCGGATGCCGACCTTCGGCAATTGGTCCGACGCGCCTTGCGCGCGCGCGCGCTCGATCTGTTCGTGCAGCGGGCCGCCCATTACGCCGCGCTGCTGCACAGGCCGCTGCCGCGCGTGGCCCTGTCCAATGCCCACACGCGCTGGGGCAGTTGCAGCGAAAAGACCGGTATCAGGATTTCATGGCGGCTGATCCATGCGCCGCCGCGGCTGCTGGACTATGTCGTGGCGCACGAAATGGCGCACCTCGTCGAGATGAATCATTCACCGCGCTTCTGGGCGGTCGTGGAGCGGCTCTGCCCGGATTACCGGGCGGCGCGCGACGAACTCAGGCGGCTGGCCGCGACCTGTCCGCAGTTATAGGCATTGGAGGGACCATGCGCATTCTGCATACCATGCTGCGGGTCGGCGATCTCGACCGCTCGCTCAAGTTCTATACCGAGGTGCTGGGCATGCGTTTGCTGAGGCGCACCGATTATCCGGACGGAAAGTTCACTTTGGCCTTCGTCGGCTACCAGGACGAACGGGACGGCGCTGTGCTGGAGCTGACTTTCAACTGGGGCGTGGATCGCTACGACCTGGGCGCCGGTTATGGCCATGTCGCGCTGGAAGTCGATGACGCTTACGCCGCCTGCGACGAGATCAAGCGCCGCGGCGGCACGGTGACGCGCGAGGCGGGGCCGATGAAGCACGGCAGCACGGTCATCGCCTTCGTTCAGGATCCCGACGGCTACAAGATCGAGTTGATTCAGAAGAAGGCGCGCTGAGCGCAGCCTGCGGGCATTCCTTGCCGCGTACCGGCGGCATCAATCATCAATGGCGGTTTCCTATCGAGCGTGTGGCTCGAGTGCGAAGTGCTACCCGCATTAACTGCCATTGGACATATTGATTCAATAAAAAATACGCTGTGTATCATTAAGTTGCCGGAAAAATTATTTCTGGAGCTAAGTCAATGATAGGAATAGACTTGTCTCGCAACCGGCCAGAGGGTGTGGCCGGTCCCCAGTTGCGGATCGTGAATTACTTCACAGAAAGGATTATGAAATGGAAACGCAAGACTGCTTCGAAGCAATCAATGTGGCCAACCCGAATGCCAACAAACCCGACGGTGGGAACTTGGCAACCGACATGCAAACGGAACGCCTGCCGTTCACGGTCAGACTGGCAACCAGTGAGGCGGATCTCGCCAAAGCGGTGTCGATACGCTATCAGGCGTATGCCCGCCACTTGCCTGAAGTAGCGGCGACCTTGGATCGGCCTGAATCGCTCGATCACGACGAGGGTGCGGTGGTGGTCCTCGCGGAGTCGAAATTGGACGGAACGCCAGTCGGTACAATGAGAATACAGAACAACCGCAACAAAAAGCTTGCCCTGGAGCACTCGGTAGATCTGCCCGGGTGGCTGAAGGATGAAAGCATCATTGAGATTGCCAGATTCGGTGTCGCGGAGGGGCGTATCGGAAGGCTCGTCAAGACGGTCCTGGTCAAGGCGGGTTTCCAGTACTGCTTGCTGAACGACATAGATTGGCTGGTCATAGCCGCCAGGTCTCCACTAGACAGGCAATATGAAAAACTGCTGTTTCAGGATGTCTTTCCGGAAACAGGATTTATCCCCATGCAGCATGCGGGGAACATACCCCATCGCGTCCTGGCGTTCGATGTGGCCAATGCCTATGAAAAGTGGACTTCTGCCAATCATCCGCTGTTCAACTTCATGTGCAGGACGCATCACCCCGACCTTCGGCTTGCAAGCCGAGATGCGCTGACCGAGGCTGCTGTTGCCCGGCTGCCTGCTGCGTACCGGTATTCCGGACTCAACCCTTTGGCTATCGTGCCGTAAAGAAGAGCATGACCTGTTTCTGATTCACAAACGTTGGCTTATGCGATGAGAAGAACTCACCTTGGACACCAGAGAATCGGCGCAGCGATCGATTCCCTGCTTAATGGGCTGTCTCTCTACGCAGTACCGATCCTTATCGGAATAGCTTCGCTATATGCGTTGATCGCGCTTGAAAACCAATATCCGTTCGGCGGCCAGAGTTCTCTCGCCTTCCAGGTGTTGGAGCAGACGAATGGCTCGATGTCTCCTACAGAGGCGCTGCGGCAACTTGACAAAAAAGCGCCCGTTTGGCATCACGACACGAAGTTGTCGGAATCACCCTTTTGGATCAGTTTCTCGCCAAGCCAGATCAGCAGTGACGATGCCTCGATCATTGAAATCCCATCAAGACATGCCGTTGAAATCGAATGCTGGAAAGCGGACGGCCTGACTCGGTTGGGCAAGGCAGACCGCTCCGGTTGGTCAGGGGCGATCAAGACGGAAAAGACGGGGTTCGCGATCTCGGCGGGGACGCTCAAGGCAAAAACAGAAGTCTTATGCAAAACGGAATACGCGGGCCCGGCACGCATCACGATACTCCAGTGGCCGCAGCCGCAGTTCGAAGTATCCGTTCAGAAGTTTCACAGAAATGCCGGTCTATTGGACGGCGGATTGATTGTGCTTGCGGTGTTTGTGCTGGTGACTGCAATTATCAACAAGGAATGGACTTACGTACTTTTTGCGGCATGGCTCGTCGCAAATTTGCGGCTAGGCGCCTTGTCGGCCGGCTGGGATGTCCAGTGGCTAGAACAAGCCATCCCTCCGGACTTGATTGCCCCGATGCGGAAATTCACGATTGCCGCATATTACATACTCACCTACGCCCTGTTCCGGCGCCTGTTCGGAGAGGACTTGAAGCGCCTCCCGCATCACTGGATGCTCAGCGTCGCGCAGTGGACATGCCTGCTGATCCTTGGTTACGCATTCCTGTTGCCATTCAAGCACTTTCTTCCGCCAATGTGGCTGACGGCTTCCATCGGAGTGCTGGTGCTGATTTTTCTCATGAGCCGCATACTATTGGAAACGCGGTCCAAGGTTGCTATGTGGTATGGGGCATCTCTTGGAATAGCGGTATTCGCGAATCTCTATGAAGTCATTTCGGCCGCGCTCGGCTACAAGGGTCTTATCGGAGCGGTAAACAGCGTCACTGCGGCGCTGTCATCCAGCCTGATGGCGGCCTTCGCCATCGCCGAGCAAATGAGGCTGGAGCGGGAGGCGCGCGTCAAAGCACAGGCTGAATTGCACAACGCCTATGAGGCAATTCCGATCGGGCTGTTCACCTTGACGTCGCAGGGCCTGTTTTCTCAGGCCAATCCGGCTTTGCGTGAAATGCTTGGCGTGCGAAGCGTGCAGAGCGATCACTGGAGCGACCATTTCGAACTGGGCGCTTGGGACAAGCTGCAAAAACTGGTCTTGAGCGGCGCCGGACAGGAGATGGAGATACGCAGCCTTGCCAAGCGAGGCAAGGACCAAAAATGGTTCATGGTGAAAGCGGCCATGTCCAGGGACAAGATCGAAGGCTCGCTGCAGGATGTCACCGACAAGGTCAAGGCAACCGGAAGGCTGCTCTTTCTTGCCGAGCATGATCCGCTTACGGGAATATTGAATCGACGGGGTATTGAAAAGGAGTTCGACGAAGCCATCGCCGAACTAGCCGGCGAGAACTCCATGGCCCTGGCTTACCTGGATCTTGATCGGTTCAAGCTGATCAATGATCTGTTTGGCCATGTGGCCGGCGATGAAGTCCTGAAGCAGGTGTGCGATCGAATCCGCGGCATGCTGACCGAAGGGCAGAATATCGGCCGGGTAGGCGGAGATGAGTTCGTGATCGTTCTCAAGGGCACACCCATTCAGTCGGCGGCATGGATATGCCGCGGGATCGTCGACAGGATCGGAACCCAACCCTATCTGATCGGCGAGCGAGCCTTTCAGGTCAAGGGCTCGATCGGTTTGGTCGAGATCAGCGGACATATGCGGGTGAAGGATGCCATTTCGGTGGCAGACAGGGCCTGCCGGGAGGCGAAGAACGGGAATCATGGCAATCCGGTGGTGTACGACAGGCATTCGCCGGTGTTCCGCGAGCGAGAGGAAGAGTTGCGCCTGATCGAGCGCTTCGGGACCAACGCCGCGCCGGAAGGGTTGTTTCAGGTTATGCAGCCCATCATGTCCTTGCGGGCGCCCTACGATTCCCTCAATTTCGAAGTGCTGCTCCGGATGAGGGAAGCCGACGGCTCGATTACCCCCGCGGGGAAAATCATCACCGCGGCGGAAAGCAACGGGCGCATCGCCGTGATCGACAAATGGGTCCTCACCAATACGCTGGAGTGGGTCAGCACTCACTACGAACATCTCAAGAACACGCGCTTTGTCTGCCTGAACCTGAGCGGCGGATCCCTCAACGACGAGCGATTCATCAAGGACGCATTTTCAATACTGGCGCAGTATGGGCGCACCGCTGAGCGGTTGTGCATCGAGATTACCGAGAGCGTGGCGCTGCACGACTTGGATAACACGCGGCGCTTCATCGACGGCGTACGCAGCTACGGGGCCAAGATCGCGCTCGACGATTTCGGTGCGGGTTACACCTCCTTTTCCTACCTCAAGGAACTTCCGGCGGATGCATTGAAGATTGACGGCGAGTTCGTCCGGGGCGTGAATGCCCATCCGGCCAATCTGGCCATTGTCGAGGCCATCGTGGAACTGGCCCGCAACCTGGGCATGAAGAGCATTGCAGAATGGGCCGAGGACCGCGCCACCGTGGAGTCCCTATCGCAAATCGGCGTCGATTATGTGCAGGGATTTGCCATTGCAACGCCTCAGGAACCTGGCAGATTGCTGCTCGCCGAGTCGTCAGCAAGTTTCATCGAGGATGAAGGCGTGGCAGCTTTCGTTCGCAACACGCTTGCGAAAGATTTGACTAAGGATCTGCTGGATCAATCCGGGGACATCACGCGGATCAACTTGCATTGAACCTCGACAGCGGTGCACGCGGGTATTCCGCGGTTACCACACCTTTTCTTGTTGCCTGTCATCGATTGGCGAGAGTGGCGAGAATAAACGGATTTGTGGGACTGCATCCATAGAGAAGCCGCCGGCCCAGAGAGGTCGTATGGCACCTTGCGGAATTGTTTGGTGGGCCGTGTTGGACTCGAACCAACGACCAAGGGATTATGAGTCCCCTGCTCTAACCAACTGAGCTAACGGCCCCGCAGGGATGATACAGAATCGGCAGCCAAGGCTGCCGATTTCCCGTTCAGGTTTCGGTATCGAGAAAACTGCGCAGTTTCTCCGAGCGGGAGGGGTGCCGCAACTTACGCAGCGCCTTGGCTTCGATTTGACGAATGCGTTCGCGCGTGACATCGAACTGCTTGCCGACTTCCTCTAGTGTGTGATCGGTGTTCATCTCGATGCCGAAGCGCATGCGCAGGACCTTGGCTTCGCGCGGCGTCAGCGAATCGAGAATCTCCTTGGTGACATCGCGCAGGCTGGCATAGACGGCGGCCTCGGCCGGCGCCAGGGTGGCGGCGTCCTCGATGAAATCGCCCAAGTGGGAGTCGTCGTCGTCGCCGATCGGCGTCTCCATGGAGATCGGTTCCTTCGAGATCTTGAGGATCTTGCGGATCTTCTCCTCCGGCATCTCCATCTTGATCGCCAGGGTGGCCGGATCCGGCTCCTGGCCGGTCTCCTGCAGGATCTGGCGCGAGATGCGGTTCATCTTGTTGATGGTCTCGATCATGTGCACCGGGATGCGGATGGTGCGCGCCTGGTCGGCGATCGAGCGGGTGATGGCCTGGCGGATCCACCACGTCGCATAGGTGGAGAACTTGTAGCCGCGCCGGTACTCGAATTTGTCCACCGCCTTCATCAGGCCGATGTTGCCTTCCTGGATCAGGTCGAGGAACTGCAGGCCGCGGTTGGTGTATTTCTTGGCGATGGAGATCACCAGGCGCAGGTTGGCCTCGGTCATCTCGCGCTTGGCGCGGCGTGCCTTGGCTTCGCCCGTGGACATCTGCTTGTTGATGTCCTTGAGATCCTTGAGCGGGATGCCGATGTGGTTCTGCAGGTCGATGAGCTTCTGCTGCTCTTCGATGATGGCCGGCGCGGCACGCATGAGCGTGGGAGCGTAGGGCTTGCCGCCGGTGACTTCGTGCTTGAGCCATTCGAGATTGGTCTCGTTTCCCGGGAAGCCCTTGATGAAGTGCGGCCGCGGCATGTTGCCCTTCTTCACGCACAGTTCGAGGATCTTGCGCTCGTGGTTGCGCACGTCCTCCACCATGTGGCGCACCGAGTCGCACAGCCGCTCGATGATGCGCGCCGTGAAGCGGATATTCATCAGCTCGTTGGAAACCTGCTGCTGTCCCTTGAGGTAGGCCTTGTCGCGCGGCCCCTTCTTCGCCAGCACGTTCTGCATCTTAACGAAAAGGCCGTGAATGGTCGTGAAGCGCTCCAACGCATCGGCCTTGAGCTTGAGCTGCGAGGCGGATACGGCGCCGCCTTCGTCGTCGTCATCGGCCTCGTCTTCCTCGACTGCCAGTTCCTCGTTTTCGGCCAGCGCCTCGATGTCCTCGGCGGCGTTGGGGTCGATCAGGCCGTCGACCAGTTCGTCGATGCGCATTTCATCGCGCGCCACTTTTGCCGCCATGTCGAGCATTTCGGCAATGGTGGTGGGGCAGGCCGAGATGGCCTGCACCATGTGCTTCAGGCCGTCCTCGATCCGCTTGGCGATTTCGATTTCGCCCTCACGCGTGAGCAGTTCGACCGAGCCCATTTCGCGCATGTACATGCGTACCGGGTCGGTGGTGCGGCCGAACTCCGATTCAACAGTGGATAAGGCCTGCTCGGCCTCTTCCTCGATGTCCTCGTCGGCCACCGCTGGCGACGAGCCCTCCGACATCAGCAGGTCTTCAGCCGCGGGGGCTTCGTCGAAGACCTTGATGCCCATGTCGTTGAAGGTGCTGATGATGGCCTCGATCTGCTCGGCGTCCACCATGTCGTCCGGAAGGTGGTCGTTGACCTCGGCATAGGTGAGGAAGCCGCGCTCCTTCCCGAGGGCAATGAGGTTTTTCAGGCGGGTGCGGCGTGTCTCCAGGTCGAGCGGCTGAGCCAGCGGTGCAGGCGCGAGCGCGGTGCGGCCCTTGCCCCGTCCGATCCTGAGCTTGGGAGGGACTGCCTTGGCGAGGCTCTTCGTGGGGGGGGCAGCCTCCGAAGCGGCCGCCTTGCGCGACTTGGCAGCCGCGGACTTGGCGGGTACTGTCTTGATAGGAGCCTTACCCTTGACCGGCGCTTTGGCCTTGGCGGGTGCTGCCTTGACTGCCTTGGTTGCCTTGGCGGTCCTGGCGGGCTTGGCGGCCGGTTTGGCTGCAGCCTTGCTCCGTTTTCCGGCGGACTTGGCGGCCGCCTTGGCTTTTTCCTTGGCCATGTTGTTCCTCAGTAAGCGCGGTATGCGGGGAAAACCAAAAATTATACCAAAAAATCAGGCTGAAGTCGCCGGTTTAACTGACTGTTTCTGCGCCAGTAATTGCTGCAGACGGCGGATTTCTTCGGCACCCAGGCCGACACTTTTGTTCTTGGCGTTGAGCGCATCGATCTCGCCCCGGATGCCAGCCTGCCTCAGCCGCTCGACGGTATCGGCAAAAACCGCCTCGATGGACTCTTCGTCGAATTCCTCTTCGACGAGTTCCCCGAGAATTTCTGAAATCAGGCCTTCGTGCGGCGTGCCGCGGAAATGTTCCAGCACCATGCCGAAGCCTTCGCCGGCCAGATTCCCCTCGGCGACGGCAGTAATCAGTGCATTCAGGGCGTCGGTTTCGGCGTGGCCTTCGGGGATGAGATCAGCCGAGAGACGGGCGGCCAGAACGGGCTGTTGAACGACCACGCGCAGGAGCTTCCGCGCAATGGGCGAGGGCGCGCCCCGCGGCGATCGTGCGGGCATTGGCCTGCGGATCACCGCCGACAGGCCGCAGAGGGATTCGATCTCAGGTTGGGAGAAGCCGCTTGCCTGCGCCAGCAGCTTGACGAGCTGAAGGCGCAACAGCGGCGCCTGCAGCCTGCCCAGTAACGGTTTGGCAGCGTGGACTAGTTGCGAGCGTCCTTCAGCTGCGGCGAGGTCCTTGCCGTATTTCAGCTCCTGCATCAGGAAATCCGTGAGCGGCATGGCCTGTCGCGCCAGCTTGCGGAAAGCCTCCGCACCGTGGGCGCGGACATAGCTGTCCGGATCGTCCTCGGCCGGCAGGAAAAGGAAGGCGATTGTTTTGTTGTCGGCCACATGTTCCAGGCTGGCATCCAGCGCCCTGGCCGCTGCCTTGCGGCCGGCATTGTCCCCGTCGAAGCAGAAAATGACGCGGTCGGCCTGACGCAGCAGTTTGTGCACATGGGTGGGCGTGGTGGCGGTGCCCAGCGTGGCCACGGCGTTGCCGATGCCGTGCTGGGCGAGAGCGACGACGTCCATGTAACCCTCGACGACGACGACGCAATCTTCGTTGCGGATGGGCGCGCGCGCTTGCAGCAGGCCGTACAGTTCCCGGCCCTTCTCGAAAAGTGGTGTTTCCGGCGAGTTGAGGTACTTCGGTTCGCCCTGGCCGAGGACGCGGCCGCCGAAGCCGATGACATTGCCGCGGCCATCAAGGATCGGAAACATGATGCGGTCGCGAAAGCGGTCGTAGCGCTTGCCGGCATCGCCTTCGATGATCAGGCCGCACTCGACAAGCGCCTTGTTGGAATAGTCGGGGAAAACGGCAGCCAGGCCCTGCCAGCCGTCCGGGGCGTAGCCCAGGCCGAAGCGCGCCGCGATCTCACCGGTGAGGCCGCGTCCCTTCAGGTAGTCGATGGCCTGCGGGCTGGCCTTGAGCTGTTCCTTGTAGAACTTGGCCGCGCGTGCCATGAACTCGGTGAGCGGGGCGGCCTCGACCGCCTTCAGCCGACGTTCGTCCGGATGCTGCTGCGGTACATGCAGGCCGATCTGCCCGGCAAGGTCCTCCACCGTCTCGATGAAACCGAGGCCGGCATATTCCATGATGAAACCGATGGCGCTGCCGTGCGCTCCGCAGCCGAAGCAGTGGTAGAACTGCTTGGAGGGGCTGACTGAAAAGGAGGGGGTCTTCTCGCTGTGGAAGGGGCAGCAGGCGACATAGTTGGCGCCTGCCTTTTTCAAAGGCAGGTAGCGCTCGATGACGTCGACGATGTCGATGCGGGCGAGGAGTTCCTGGATGAAGGATTCTGGGATCACGCTAAATTCAAATGAGGGTGCTGGCGTAAACGAGTAGCGCCCCGGCCTTCAACCCATTATAGGAAAGCCCGCCGAAATTGCCGGCGCGATTGCCTGATTCCCTATTTGGCCAAGGCGGCCTTGACCAGGCTAGACACCTGGCTCATGTCGGCTCGGCCGGCGAGCTTCGGTTTCAATACCGCCATCACCTTGCCCATGTCCTGCATGCCGGTCGCCCCGCTGGCAGCGACGGCCCCGGCCACGGCAGCCTGGATTTCGTCTGACGAGAGCGCCTGCGGCATGTAACCGCTCAACACGGCGACTTCGAATTTCTCGGCGTCGGCCAAGTCCTGGCGACCGGCCGCCTCGTACTGGCTGATGGAGTCCCGGCGCTGCTTGAGCATCTTGTCGATGACACCCAAGACACCGGCATCGTCGAGTTCGACTCGGTCATCGATCTCGCGCTGTTTGATGGCGGCCAGCAGCAGGCGGATGGCGCCCAGGCGCGCGGTTTCGCGGGCCTTCATGGCCGCCTTCATGTCTTCGTTGATTCGGGCTTTGAGTGACATATCGGGCCAACAATCAGGTTGCGGGGCATACAAAGCAAAAAGCCCCGGCACTTGGCAGTCCGAGGCTGGTTGTTGTCTGGGAAGCTACCCCAGCCGACAGGATGCCTGCGCCACCATTTCTGGCGTTTGCCGGCATCCGGACGGAATTAGTACATCTTCGGCGGCAGCGTCTGGCTGCGGATGCGCTTGTGATGGCGCTTCACTGCAGCGGAGAGCTTGCGCTTGCGCTCGGCCGTGGGCTTCTCATAGAACTCGCGCGAACGCAGTTCGGTCAGAAGGCCGGTTTTCTCGATGGCGCGCTTGAAACGGCGGATGGCCACTTCGAACGGTTCGTTTTCTTTGACGCGGATGCCAGGCATGCGGATAAACCCTGCTAACTGGGAAACCGCAAATTATAGCCGCATTTCCGGGAAAGTCCAAGAGGCCGGTAGAATGCTTTTTTTGCCCCGTTTTGATCCCCATGCTCGTTCTCGGCATCGAATCTTCTTGCGACGAAACCGGACTTGCCCTTTACGACAGCGATCGCGGCCTGCTGGCACATGCCGTGCATTCCCAGGTGGATTTGCACGAGGCTTATGGCGGGGTCGTGCCGGAACTGGCCTCACGCGACCATATCCGGCGTGTTGTGCCTCTGCTGCGCAAGGTGCTGGCCGAAGCCGGCACCGACCTGGAGGAGATCAGCGCCATTGCCTATACGGCCGGACCGGGACTGGCCGGAGCGTTACTGGTCGGCGCCGGTTTTGCCGAGTCGCTGGCGCTTGCCCTCGAAGTGCCGGCGCTGCCTGTGCATCATCTGGAGGGCCATCTCCTGTCGCCCCTGCTTTCGGCCGATCCGCCGCGTTTCCCCTTCGTTGCCCTGCTGGTATCGGGGGGCCATACCCAGTTGATGCGCGTCACCGGGGTCGGTCAGTATGAACTGCTGGGTGAAACGCTTGACGATGCGGCTGGCGAGGCCTTCGACAAGACCGCCAAACTGCTCGGGCTGGGCTATCCCGGCGGCCCGCAGCTTGCGCTCCTGGCGGAGACGGGACAAGCAGGGCGCTACGCCCTGCCGCGCCCAATGCTCCATAGCGGCGACCTGAGTTTCAGCTTTTCCGGACTGAAGACGGCCGTGCTGACCCAAGTGCGCAATCGAGTCCTGAACGATGATGACAAGGCCGGTCTGTGCGCCGAATTCCAGACAGCGATCGTTGAAGTGCTGGCTGCCAAGGCGCTGGCTGCTTTGGTGGCGACCGGGCTGAAGCAACTGGTGGTGGCCGGCGGCGTCGGCGCCAACCGGGCGCTGCGAGCCGCGCTGGATGTCGGCACGCGGGCGGCGGGTGCCAGAGTTTATTATCCTGAAATTGAGCTGTGTACAGACAACGGCGCGATGATCGCCTTCGCCGGCGCCCAGAGACTTCTGGCCGGCACGGAAAGAAAGGGCGACAAGGGTGGTTTCGGAGTCAGGCCACGCTGGCCATTGGAGGAGGTGTGACATGGAATTGCCGATCAACCAGTTCAAGCTTGCGCTGCGCGAAGGCAGGCCGCAGATCGGCCTGTGGTCGGTGCTGTCGGACGCTGCTGCCATCGAGCTGCTTGGCGCGTCAGGTTTTGACTGGCTGCTCATCGATATGGAGCACGCGCCGAATGAACTGCCGGCCGTGCAGGCGCAACTGCAGGCCCTGCTCGGCTCGACTGCGACACCCATCGTGCGTCCGCCCTGGAACGACATGGTCTGGATGAAGCGCGTGCTCGACCTCGGCGCCCAGACGCTGCTGATTCCCTACATGCAGACGGCTGAGGAGGCCGCCCAGGCAGTCAGTTTCATGCGCTATCCCCCGGCAGGCCGTCGCGGCGTGGCGGGCGGTACGCGCGCCACGCAGTGGGGCCGCATCCAGGGCTATTACAAGCGCGTGGAGGAAGAGTTATGCCTGCTGGTCCAGGTGGAGTCGCGTCAGGGGCTGGAAAACCTGGATGCCATTGTTGCAACGCCCGGCGTGGACGGCGTTTTCATCGGACCGGCGGACCTGTCCGCCGACATGGGTCATTTGGGCGAGCCCAGGCATCCCGAGGTGCAGATGGCGATCGAGGATGCCGTGCGACGCATCCGGCAGGCTGGCAAGGCGGCCGGCATCCTGGCGCGCGGGGAGGAGTCCGCACGGCACTGGCTGAAAGCGGGATGCAATTTTGTTGCCGTCGGGGTCGATGCCGTATTGCTGGCGGAGGCGGCCGACAGTCTCGCCGCGAAATGCAAGGCGTAGCGTCTATTTCTTGTCGCCGATCTTCGGCTCGGTGCCGGCCCGGATGCGCTGCAGGTTTTCACTATGGCGCCAGTACAGCAGAAGGGCGATGCAGAACACCGCGGTTAGCATGTCGCCAGAGCCAAGCGTGGCCAGGGCAATGATCGGCGCGGTGATGGCGGCGGCGATGGCGGCGAGTGAGGAATAGCGGAAGAACCACGCTATGCCGACCCAGATCGCCACCACGGCGAGTCCCAGCCACAGGTTGAAGCCGAACAGCACGCCGCCCGCGGTGGCCACGCCCTTGCCGCCCTTGAAGTTGAGGAAGACCGGGTGTAAATGGCCGAAAAAAGCGGCGAATCCGGCAATGGCCACGTCCTGAGGTTGTGCGCCATAGGCTGGGCCGAACTGCTGCACGAGGAACACCGCCAGCCAGCCCTTCGCGGCATCGCCAAACAGCGTGAATAGCGCTGCCAGTTTGTTGCCGCTGCGCAGGACATTGGTGGCGCCCGGATTGCCGGAGCCGTAGTTGCGCGGATCGTCCAGCCCGAAGAGCTTGCTTGTCACGACTGCGAAGGGAATCGAGCCGATCAGGTAGGCAAGAATGGCAAAACCGAGCGTGTGCATGGCGGATAACCTAGAATTCGGGGCATTCTAATCGAGAAACAACATGGATCGCATCTTCATCGAGGAACTGCGCGTCGAGGCCTGGGTCGGCATTTACCCGCGCGAGCGGGCGGCGCGCCAGACCATCGAGATCAGCCTCGAATTCGGCGTGCCAGACGCCGCAGCCCAGCATGACGACATCGCCGACACCATCGACTACGCCGAGGTGATCGCGCGCATCCGCAAGGAACTCGGCGAACGCCACTTCAACCTGCTGGAGACACTGGGGGAGTTCGTCGTGGCGTTGCTGACCGAGGATTTCGGCGCACCCTGGGTGAAGATATCCATCGCCAAGACCGGCGTGGCCAGGGGGGTCAAGCGGGTCGGCGTGGCGATCGAGCGGGGCAAGCTCGCTTAATCGGCCAAACTGCAATCGACTTGAGTCGGTGCGAGGACGCGCATGATCTCGTGCGGCTGCACGCCAACGAGAAAGCCGCGCCGACCGCCGTTGATGTAGATCAGCGGCAAGTCCAGGATGGTCTTCTCGATATACACCGGCAGATTCTTTTTTGTGCCGAAGGGTGAGGTGCCGCCCACCAAATAGCCGGTGTGTCGCTGGGCGGCCTCGGGTTTGCACGGCGACACGCTCTTGGCGCCGATCTGCCGAGCCAGGTTCTTCGTGGACACCTTGCGGTCCCCGTGCATCAGCACGATCAAAGGCTTGCCGGCGTCGTCCTCCATCACCAGCGTTTTCACGACGGCGTGCTCGCCTACATTCAATTCGCGCGCCGACGTGCGCGTGCCGCCATGCTCCTCGTACTCGTAGAGATGGTTGGAATGGGCGACGCGGTGCAGCCGTAGAAAGCGGGTCGCGGGCGTTTCGGGAGCGTGATCTTCATGTTTCATAGGGGAAATTCTACCCGAGCCGGCTAGGGAAAATAAGCTTGAATTTCGGGTTGCGGCCAGCTATAAATGAAATGTTCCCATCACATGGAGAACGAGCCGGAAGAAGCAGGACGTTTTGTTTCGCCGGAGTGCCCTTACGGGATCGACGATCCCGCTTTGCGCCCGATACAAGGCGCTGCGTCGAAGTCGACGCACGAGAGCCCCGCGATTGCGGGGCTTCTCATTTTCAGGACTGCTTCCTCCGGTCAGCCGCGGGGATGGTGCCGAGCGTGCAGTTGCTTGAGCCGTTCGCGGGCGACATGCGTGTAGACCTGGGTCGTAGAAATGTCGGCATGACCGAGCAGCAACTGCACGACGCGCAGGTCGGCACCGTGGTTGATCAGGTGGGTGGCGAAGGCGTGGCGCAGGGTGTGCGGCGAGATGCGCGCCGGGTCGATGCCCGCCTGTGCGGCGTAGCGCTTGACCAGGTTCCAGAACATCTGGCGCGACAGCCCCGCTGCGCGCCGCGTGACGAACACCGCATCGCAATTCCGGTCGCCGAGCATGTGCGGCCGCGACTCCTTCAGGTAGCGCCCGATCCAGTCCATCGCCACCTGCCCGAGCGGTACCAGCCGCTCTTTCGAACCCTTCCCGAAAATGCGCACGACACCTTCGTTCATGCCGACCTCGAAGAGCTTCAGGGATACCAGTTCGGAGACGCGCAGGCCTGTGGCGTAGAGCACTTCCAGCATGGCGCGGTCGCGCAGGCCGAGCGGAGTTTCGCAGTCGGGTGCTGCCAGAAGCGCTTCCACCTGGGCTTCTGACAGTGTCTTGGGAAAACGCTCCGGACGGGGCGGCGGCTCGATGTTCATCGTCGGATCGGTCTTGATCTCGCCGAGGGCCAGCAGGTGCTGGTAGAAGCGCCGCAGGGCGGAAATCAGGCGGCGCTGGCTGGTGGATTTGGCGCGACGGCTGAAGTCGCGCAGATAGTCGTGAATGTCGACCGGATCGGCCTTGTCGAGGGTTTTTCCGCGGGTGCCGAGACTTGCGGAAAATTGCGCCAAGTCGGCACGATAGCTGGCCAGGGTGTTTTTCGACAGGCCAGCTTCGAGCCACAGGGTGTCCGTGAAGGCGTCAAGCAACGTCTGGTCGGTTGCCGATAGCGCGGGCCTGGGCGTTCGGCTCAAAGCGCCCCTTCGTGTGCCAGCAGCCAGCGCTTGGTGTCGAGCAGATAGCCGTCGCGCGCACGGGCGAAGCCGCACATGCCGCCGGCGCCCACCACCCGATGGCACGGCACGATCACCGGATAGGGATTGCGGCCGCAGGCCTGCCCCACCGCCCTTGGAGCGCTATTAAGCGTTATGGCGATCTCGCCATAACGCAAGGTTTTCCCCGTCGCGACGGCAGCGATGGAGCGCCAGACTTCGCGCTGGAAGGCGGTACCTGCGGGTTTTAACGGCAGGTCGAAACGCGATGCCGGATTGGCGAGGTAGGCGGCCAGTTGATCCATGGCGCGCGCCGCGAGTGGGTTTTTTGGCGCCAGCGGCTGCGTTCCGGGCGGCAGGAAGCAGATTTCCGCGATGGCATCGTCCTCGGTGCGTACGCCAAGGGCGCCGAAGGGGGCTGCAATAACCGCGTCGAATTCAGCGGGCAAGTTCACGTCCTTCGCATGCATGGAGTTCAAGCGGCTCATTCTCCGCGCCGTTCGCGAGTTCGGCAAGCGGCCGGCAACGGCCTCCGGCGCAGAGTTCGTATCCGGAAGTGAAATTCGAGTTTGCGAGGCGCAGGCGTTCCACGGGCGCGAGTCGCGGCACATAGCGCCAGACGCCGTCCTCGAGCACCGCACCCTCGGGCGGTTCCATGCCGGCGCCGCTGCCGCGGATGCGCGCCTCGGCGATGCGCAGTCGTCCGGCCTCGATGCGCCAGTCCTCCTCCCAGCGGATTTTCTCGATGGAGTGCGTCCAGGCCAGGGTGAAGGCTTGCAGCGGCAGGAAGACGAGCAGGGACGCGGCGGCAACGCAGAGGCCGCTCATGCGGCGACGGCCGCCTTGCGCGTGTGCCAGCCGTGCCAGGCGAGGAAGGCGGCCGTCAGGGCGAAGCCGATCTCGTCGGTGACCGGCAGGGCGACGATGAGGAAGCCTGCGGCCGTGGTGGAGAGAATGCGCTCCGGCCAATTCAACTTTGCGCGCAGATAGCCTATCGAGGCCGCGCCCCACAAGCCGATGGCCAGCACGGCCTTGAAGACGATGTAGGCCGTGTCGAACCAGGTGCCTCCCTGCAGCATGAGGGCCGGCGCGTAGACCGCCATGTAGGGCACGACGAAACCGGCCGCTGCGACGCGGATCGCCTGCACGCCGATCTTGAGGCCCGAGGCCTGGGCAATGGGCGAGGCGGCGAAGGCCGCCAGGGCCACGGGCGGCGTCAGGTCGGCCATGATGCCGAAGTAGAAGACGAACATGTGGGAGACGATCAGCGGTACGCCGAGTTCGAGCAGCGCCGGCGCGGCGAGGGAACTGGTGATGATGTAGTTCGGGATGGTGGGGATGCCCATGCCCAGCAGGAGGCAGACCAGCATGGTCAGCAGCAGCGACAGGAACAGGCTGTCGGCCCCCAGCTTGATGATGAAGCCGGCGAAGGTGGTGGCCACGCCTGTCAGGGTGATGACGCCGATGATCACGCCGACCAGGGCGCAAGCGACACCGACCGGCAGAGCATGGCGGGCGCCGTCGGCCAGCGCGCTGACCGCCAATTGCAGTGTGTCGCGTCCGCCCCGGACGAAAAGACAGACGAGGACGAGCGCACCCACCACGGCAAAGAAAACGCCCACGCCGAACTTGAAGAAGGCGGCGCTGGCGAGTCCCAGCGCGACCCAGAAAGCGATGCGCAGGCCGGTGAAAGTCAGCCGCGCCGCCACGGCGACGCCGAGGATGAGAATGGCCGTGAGCGCCAGCCCCACCGTACCGGAGAACAGCGGTGTGTAGCCGGAAAAAAGCAGCCACACCAGGGCCGCAAGGGGCAGGATCAGGTACCAGCCCCTCCTGACGGCCGCCCACGCATCCGGGCATTCGGACTTGGGCAGGCCGTGCAGACCCATGCGGCCGGCTTCCAGGTGCACCATCCAGAAGGCGGAGGCGAAATACAGCAGGGCCGGGATGGTGGCCGCCTTGACCACCTCGACGTAGGGCACGTTGATCGTCTCGGCCATGATGAAGGCCACGGCGCCCATCACCGGCGGCATGATCTGGCCGCCCATGCTGGAGGTGGCCTCGACACCGCCGGCGAATTCCGCGCGATAGCCGAAGCGCTTCATGAGCGGAATGGTGAATTGCCCGGTGGTCACCACGTTGGCCACCCCGGACCCGTTGATCGTGCCCATGAGGCCGGAGGAAATCACCGAGACCTTGGCCGGACCGCCCTTGGTGTGGCCGACGGTGCCCATGGCGAAATCGGTGAACAGCTTGATCATCCCCGCCTGCTCGAGGAAGGAGCCGAAGAGGATGAAAAGGAAAATGTAGGTTGACGACACATAGGTTGGAATGCCGTAGATGCCTTCCGTGCCGAAGCCCAACTGGTCGACCACCTGGCTGAAGGCGTAGCCGCGATGGGCGAGCCCCCCCGGCAGGTGATTGCCGAACAGGGCGTAGGCGAGGAAGGCACCGCAGATGAGCGGCAGGGCGGGGCCCATGATGCGCCGCGCCGCCTCGAAGACCAGAACGATGGTGACGACCCCCACCGCCAGATCGAGTTGCGTCGGGTCGCCTGCCCGCAGGATCAGGTCGCCCTCGAAGATCCAGTGGTAGAACGCCAGGACGAATCCCGCTCCGCCGAGCAGCCAAGCTGCGCCCGGCAGCGGACGCCGATGCGCGCTGAAGCCGGGGAAGAGGGCGAAGGTCATCAGCAGCAGGAAACCGACGTGGATTCCCCGCACCACCACGCTGGACAGCGGACTGAAGGCGGCCGTGACAATCTGGAAGGCGGAGAAGGCGACCGAGATGAGGAACAGCACGCGGCCGCGCGGGCCGGCCGCCCAGCCGAATTCGCGGGCGAGGCCGGGTGTTTCGAAATGGCCGGTCGAGGACATGGTTCTCTCAGGTTCCCGATTCATGCCGCCGACGCTGCGGGCGATGTCCGAGCCCGCGGAAAGTCAGCGGCTGCAACACGGCGTCAGTGCGCCCGGCGCATGGCGCGCCGGGCGAAACGGGCTTACTTCAGCAGGCCGACTTCGCGATAGTACTTTTCCGCGCCGGGGTGCAGCGGCAGCGGCATGCCTTTCAGGGCATTCTCGCGCTTGATGGCCTTGGCAGCGGCATGGGCGGCCACCATCATGTCGAGGTTGTCGTACATGGATTTGGTCATCTGATAAATCAGGTCGGCCGGCACGCCTTCGTGCGTGACGAGGAAGTTGGCGATGGCGGCGGTCGGCACGTCGGCGGCCTGTCCCTGGTAGGTGTTGGCGGGAATCATCGCCGGCTGGTAGGCGGCGTCGCCCACCTTGGCCACGACGTCGGCCGGGATCGATACCACGACGATGTTCACCGAGGTGGCCAGGTCGCGGATCGAGGCCACGCCCAGGCCGGCTGACTGCAGGGTGACGTCGAGTTGTCGGTTCTTGATGAGTTCCACCGACTCGCCGAAGGGCAGGTACTCGACCTTGGAGAAATCGCCGTAGGACAGACCGGCCGCCTTGAGGATGGCGCGTGCATTCAGCTCGGTGCCGGACTTGGGCGCGCCGACGGAGATGCGCTTGCCCTTCAGGTCGGCCATGGTCTTGATGCCCGAATCGGCCGAAGCGACGATCTGGATGTAGTTGCTGTAGGTCGCCGAGACGCCGCGCAGCTTGTTCAGCGGTGTCTTGAAGCCTGCATCGGCATCGCCCTTCCAGGCCAGCGACAGGGCATCGCCCAGCGTCAGGGCGATCTCGCCGCGACCCGCCTGCAGCAGATTGAGGTTTTCCGCAGAAGCCTTGGTCGATTGCACCGTGGCCTTGGCGGTGGGAATGGCCTTGCCGTAGATCTGCGTCAGGGACACGCCCAGCGGATAGTAGATCCCACTGGTGCCGCCGGTGAGCACGTTGATGAACTGCTGGGCATTGGCGCTCAGGGCGAAGAGGGCGCCGGCCGTGAAGGCCAGCAGGCTGCGATACGGAATCTTCATGTTTGTCTCCACTGTTGTATTGGATTATGGAACAGGAAGTATAACCTGACCTACTGGGCTGCCTTGCCCAGCAGTGCCTGCTTCAGGTCGCTCTGTGCCGGATCCTCGCCCAGCCAGACCTTGAGCAGACCGGCGTAGAAATCCTCGCCGGGTATGTCCTTGCCCTTCACCTGGCCGCCGATGGTCAGTACGGTGCCCCGCTCCGGAATCCAGTCGAAGACGATGCTGGTGCCGGCCTTGATCTCGTCGAGCGCCACCACGGTGTCGGACAACTGCTTGATGCGCTCCTTGAGCGCGGCCTTCTCGGCATCCGAGCTGTTGTCGTTGATGCCGCCGCTGACGGCATTGGCGAAGGTGCTGCCGGAGACGTCCTTGATGAGGCTGATGGCGACACGCTTCGGGCCCTTGGCGGCGAGCACGGCCTTGGTGTCCGCGGCCTTGGCCGGCAGGTAGAGGGCCATCACATACCGCTTGCCGAACTTGGAGCGGACGCCGGCGCCGTTGACGACCAGATCGGCATTGCCGAGCTTGATCCTGTCGTCGAACTTGAAGCCCTCCAGTTCGACGGCATGGGCGAAATTCAAGGTGAATGCAGCGATTGCCGCACATGCGAGCTTCTTCATATGGCCTCCTTTACTTGAAGCGGACGGATACGCTCGGGTTGCCGGGCAGACCTTCGTAGGTCACGGTGACGGTCATGCCTGGCTTGGGGAAATTGGGTGGCGTGAAGGAGCCCAGGCTGAGGATGTCGCCGGCGCGCAGCCTGCCGCCGGATTTGGCCATGTCCTCCGCCAGCCAGACGACGGCGTTGAGCGGATGACCGAGGATCGCCGCGCCGGGCACCTTGGCGAGTTCCTTTCCGTCCTGATCGCGCATGACGACCATCATCTTGCCCAGCGCATCGACCATGTCGGGCGAAGGCGCGATCGGCTTGCCCAGCACGCCGAGGCGCGCGCCGACGTTGAAGGACGTAATCACCGCGCCGGTGAGCGGCTGTTCCTTCGCCGTCACCAGGTCGGGCAGTTCGATGAAGGGGCGAACGCTCGCGATGTGTTTGATCACATCGGCCGGCGTCCTGGCCTGGTTGATGCCTTCGTCCTTGACCACCACCACCAGATCGGCCTCGAAGAAGGGAATCGCACCGAACTTGACCGGCACCTCCGCCCCGTCGTCGAGCAGCATCTTCTCCAGCAGCACGCCGCGCACCGGGGCGTTGGTGCCGAAGCGCTTCTGCACCGCCGGGTTGGTCAGGCCGGCCTTGTAGCCGACGATCTTGCCCTGGCTGGCGGAGAGTTCGCCGACCAGTCCGTCACGGATGCGGGACGCTTCCTCCATGGTCATGTCCTTGGACAGTCCCGAGGTGGGTTGCATCCCCTTGAAGTTGGTTGCTAGCTGCTGGCTTTGCGGCGGCACGGAAGCGCAGGCGCCCAAAACGAGGGCGGCGGCGAATGCTGCGATGGCGTTGCGATGTTTCATGGCTTCTCCTCCTTGTTGTTGTTGAACGGCCGCCGTATCCCGGCGGCTGACTTTCCCGCCCAGACTATGCTACCGGCGAACCTCCCCATGCCCTAGCACCACCCACTTCTGGCTGGTCAGCCCCTCCAGGCCGACCGGGCCGCGGGCGTGGATCTTGTCGGTGGAGATGCCGATCTCCGCGCCGAGGCCGTACTCGAAGCCGTCGGCGAAGCGCGTCGACGCGTTCACCATGACCGAGGCCGAATCCACCTCGCGCAGGAAGCGCATGGCGCGGGTGTAGTCCTCGGTGACGATGGCGTCGGTGTGCTGCGAACTGTACTTGTTGATGTGAGCGATCGCCGCGTCTGCGTCGGCCACCACTTTCACGGCGATGATGGCGGCGAGGTATTCCTCGTACCAGTCCTGTTCGGTCGCCTCCTTCAGCTTCGCGGCATCGATGCCGCCCTGGCGCAGCAGCGCCAGCGACTCGGCGCAGCAGCGCATTTCCACGCCCTTGCCGGCCAGCATGGCGCCGAGCTTCGGCAGCAGGGCCGTCGCGATGCCGCGCGCCACCAGCAGGGACTCGGCGGTGTTGCAGGTGCCCAGCCTTTGCGTCTTGGCGTTCTCGACGATGGCGAGCGCCTTGTCCGCGTCGGCGCCGTCGTCCACATACACGTGGCAGTTGCCGTCCAGGTGCTTGATGACCGGGATGCGCGCCTCGTTCGAGACGCGCTCGATCAGCCCCTTCCCGCCGCGCGGCACGATGACGTCGACGAACTCGCGCATCGTCACCAGTTCGCCGACGGCGGCGCGGTCGGTGGTGTCCACGACCTGCACGGCCTCGGACGGCAGGCCGGCGGCACGCAGGCCTTCGTGCACCAGCGCGGCCAGCGCCCGGTTGCAGCGGATCGCCTCCGAGCCGCCGCGCAGGATGGCGGCGTTGCCCGACTTGAGGCACAGCCCGGCCGCGTCCACCGTGACGTTGGGGCGCGCCTCGTAGATGATGCCGATGACGCCCAGCGGCACGCGCATGCGGCCGACCTGGATGCCCGTGGGGCGGAACTTCAGGTCGGTGATTTCGCCGATCGGATCGGCCAGCGCGGCGATCTGCTCCAGCCCCTCGGCCATCGTCGCCACCGACTTGTCCGAGAGCGCCAGGCGGTCGAGCATGGCTTCATCCAGCCCGGCGCTGCGCGCGGCCTCGAGGTCCTCGCGGTTGGCCGAAAGAAGGGCCGCCTTCTCGCGGCGAACGGCCGCAGCCATGGCCAGCAGGGCACGGTTCTTCGCGTTCGTCGACGCTCTGGCCATGTCGCGCGAGGCGGCGCGCGCCTGGCGGCCGAGCGATTGCATGTAGTCCATGACGTTCATCTGCTCATTCTTCATGTCGCTTTCCTTGCCAGCCGCAGGCTGAGCTGGAGAAACTCGTCCCAAACATCGCCTTTCACCAGACCTTTGATCATCCTGTCGATGCGCGCCGCAGCCAACAGGGCGGCGCGCAGCTGCGGCTGGCGCAGTCGCGGCAGGGCGCGCTGCAGGGCCGCGGCGCGGCGGTCGTCGAACACGCGCTCGGCGCGCAATGCCGCCGAGAGCGGCCGCCCTTCGTCCTGGGCGGCCCGCAGCACCGCCAGCGTGCGGATCTCGCTGGCGAAGGCCCACAGCAGCAGCGGCGGGGCCACGTCCTCGCCGCGCAGGCCTTCCAGCAGGCGTGCGCAACGCCCGGCGTCGCCGTCGAGCAGCGCCGCGCGCAGTTTGTCGACATCATAGCGCGCCACATTCAGCACCGCATCCTCGACCTGTGCCAGGCTCAGTTCGCCCGGCGGATGCAGCAGGCCGAGCTTCTGGATTTCCTGGTGGGCGGCGAGCAGGTTGCCCTCGACGTGGGCGGCGATGAACTCCAGGGCGGCGCGTTCCGCCTTCTGCTGCTGTCGCGCCAGGCGCAGGGCGATCCAATCGGGCAGTTCGGCAAGGCCGGGGGCGTTCAGTTCGATGGCGACCCCTGCCTGGGAGAGCGCAGCGAACCAGGCCGCCTTACGCGCGGCCCAATCGAGCTGCGGCAGGGTGATCAGCGTCGTGACACCGTCGGAGAGGCGTTCGCAGTAGCGTTGCAGCGCCTCGCCGCCGTCTCGCCCCGGCTTGCCGTTGGGAATGCGCAGGTCGACCAGCTTGCGGTCGCCGAACAGCGACAGGTTGCCGGCGGCGAGCATGAGGTCGTCCCATTTGAAGCCGGGCCCGGTCGCCAGCACTTCGCGTTCGGTGTAGCCCTTTTCCCGGGCGGCGCTGCGGATGGCATCGCCCGCCTCGATCACCAGCAGCGGCTCGTCGCCGTGCAGGACATACAGGGGAGCCAGCGTCTTGCCGAGGTGCGAGGCGAGCTGGTCCGCGCGCAGCTGCATGGCGATCGGGGTCTAGCCTTCTATTTTCGCGGCCGCCAGGCGGCGCAGGACTTGCTGCACCATGTCGTTCTGCATGTCGCGATAGAGCAGGACTTCCTCCTGTTCCTTGGCCAGGACCCGATCGTCGCCGAAGCTGATGTCCCGAACCAGTACGATTTCCGAGGGCGGGATGAACTCACGCCCCTTCAGGTCATGCACACGGAAGGCGAAGCGGTAGCTCAGCCGGAATTCGCGCACGCGGCCGGTGGCGGAAAGGCTGAGGATGTTTTTCTCGCGCGCTTCGCCAATCGACGTGAGAACGGCCTGCGCCTCCTGGGGCGACGTGGCCAGTTGCGTGCTGCCGAGCGTGCGGATGTTGCGCCGGAGCAGTGCGCCCAGCTCCCAGTTGTCGGCGATATACAGGCTGGCGAAAGGCAGCGGCTGCGCACCGCGCAACTGGAAGCCGCAGGCGGCGAGCAGGAGGGCCATCAGGACGGATATCAATTTGCGCATAGACTGCTCCGCTAAACAACGATATTGACCAGCCGGCCCGGCACGACGATCACCTTCCTCGCCGGCTTGCCTTCCATGTATTTCCGCGCCACGTCCGAGGCCAGCGCAAGCTGCTCGATCTGTTCCTTCGTGGCGTCCGACGGAACATTGATAGTGCCGCGCAGCTTGCCGTTGACCTGGAGCACCAGTTCGACCTCGTCCTGCGCCAGCGCCGCCTCGAGCGGCTCGGGCCAGGAAGCATGCAGGATGTCCTCGCCGAACCCGAGTTCCCGCCAGAGATGATGACAGACATGCGGCGTGATGGGGGAGAGCAGGCGAAGCAGGATGGACAAGCTTTCTCTGACCAGCGCCAAATAGCCTTCGGCATCCTTCGGCGCGCGTTCGAGGGCGTTGAGCATCTTCATTGCTGCGGAGGCCACGGTGTTGAACTGAAACTTCTGCAGATCGTAATTGGCCTGCTTCAGATTCAGGTGCACCTCGCGGCGCACCGCAGCGACTGACTCTTGCGGCCTGGCCGGCATGGGGGGGGCGGACTTCACGGCTTCAGCCGTTGCGGCGGCGAAGGCCCACAGCCGCTTCATGAAGCGGTAGCTGCCGTCAACGCCGGAGTCCGACCATTCCAGGGTCTGTTCGGGCGGGCTGGCGAACATCATGAAGAAGCGCGCCGTGTCGGCGCCGTACTGCTCGATCAGGGCCTGCGGGTCGACGCCGTTGTTCTTCGACTTCGACATGGTGCCGATGCCGCCGGACTCCACCGGCTGGCCGTCGGCCTTGAGGGTCGCGCCGACGCGGTTGCCCTTGTCGTCGAATTGCAACTCGACATCGGCCGGGTTGAAGTAGCTGATGCGTCCGGACTCGGGTTTGCGGAAGAAGATCTCGTTGAGCACCATGCCCTGCGTCAGCAGGCGGCCGAAGGGTTCGTCGAAGTCCACCAGGCCGAGGTCGCGCATGATCTTGGTCCAGAAGCGCGAATAGAGCAGGTGCAGGATGGCGTGCTCGATGCCGCCGATGTACTGGTCGACCGGCAACCAGTACTGCACACGCTCGTCCACCATCGCCCTGTCGTTGCCGGCGCTGGCGTAGCGGCTGTAGTACCAGGACGAGTCGACGAAGGTGTCCATGGTGTCGGTCTCGCGCCGCGCCCTGGCGCCGCACTTCGGGCAGGCGCAGTCGAGGAAGTCGGCGCGTTTGTTGAGCGGATTGCCGGAGCCGTCCGGCACGCAGTCCTCCGGCAGCACCACCGGCAGTTGCTCGTCCGGCACCGGCACGGTGCCGCACTTGTCGCAGTGGATGAGCGGAATCGGGCAGCCCCAGTAGCGCTGGCGCGAGATGCCCCAGTCGCGCAGGCGCCAGGTGACCTGCTTGTCGCCGAGGCCCTTGGCCTTGAGGTCGGCGGCGATGGCATCCACCGCAGCTTCGAGACCGAGTCCGTCGTACTTGCCGGAATGGATGCAGCGGCCGGTTTCCTTGTCGGCGTACCACTCCTGCCAGGCGTCGAGCGAGAAGGGCTTGCCCGGCACCTCGATGACCTGTTTGATCGGCAGCTGGTATTTCTTGGCGAAATGGAAGTCGCGCTCGTCGTGCGCCGGCACGGCCATCACGGCGCCCTCGCCGTAGCCCATCAGCACGTAGTTGCCGACCCACACCTCGACCTTTTCTCCGGTCAGCGGATGCGCGACGAAGATGCCCGTCGGCATGCCCTTCTTCTCCATGGTGGCGAGGTCCGCCTCCATGACCGAGCCCTGCTTGCATTCCTCGATGAAGGCGGCGAGTTGCGGATTGTCGCGGGCGGCACGGGTGGCGAGGGGATGCTCGGCGGCGACGGCGCAGAAGGTGACGCCCATGATGGTGTCGGCGCGGGTGGTGAACACCCAAAGAAGCCCCTTTTCGGTTTCCTGGCTGCTGTTGCCCTCACCCTCAATCCCTCTCCCGCCAGCGGGAGAGGGAAGCGTCGTGCCGCCTGCGGCGGGGAGCTCGTACGGGAAGGCGAAGCGCACGCCGAAGCTCTTGCCGATCCAGTTGGCCTGCATGGTCCTGACGCGCTCGGGCCAGCCGGGCAGGCCGTCAAGCGCGGCGAGCAGCTCGTCGGCGTATTTCGTGATGGCGAGGTAGTACATCGGGATCTCGCGCTTTTCCACCACCGCGCCGGTGCGCCAGCCGCGTCCGTCGATGACCTGCTCGTTGGCGAGCACCGTCTGGTCGACCGGGTCCCAGTTCACCACGCCGGTCTTCTGGTAGGCGAGGCCCTTTTCCAGCATGCGCAGGAACAGCCACTGGTTCCACTTGTAGTAATCCGGCTTGCAGGTCGCCAGCTCGCGTTCCCAGTCGAGGGCGAAACCGAGCGACTGGAGCTGCTTCTTCATGTAGGCGATGTTGTCGTAGGTCCACTTCGCCGGCGGCACATTGTTGGCCATCGCCGCGTTCTCCGCCGGCAGGCCGAAGGCATCCCAGCCCATGGGCTGCAGCACATTGAAGCCGCGCAGGCGGTGGTAGCGCGTCAGCACGTCGCCGATGGTGTAGTTGCGCACGTGGCCCATGTGCAGTTTCCCCGACGGATAGGGGAACATGGATAGGCAGTAGTACTTCGGCTTGGAAGCATCTTCGACGGCGCGGAAGGCGGCGGTTTGCTCCCAGTGCCGCTGGGCAGCCTGCTCAATCTCGGCCGGGGTGTATTTCTGCTGCATGGGAAGAAGCGGAGGATCGTTGCAAAAGAGCGGATTATACTCTCGGCTCAACGCCCCAAGCTTGAGCGACCGACGGAGAACGAGATGAAGAAACTCATGATGATCCTGGCCTTGTGCGGTTTTGCGATCAATGTGCTGGCAGCCCCGCAGGCGGTCGTGGAGGCCGTGCAGTCGCCCGCCTGGCGCGACCGGGATGGCCGCGCCGAACCGCTGGCGCCGGGCATGGACTTGCAAAGCCGCGACCGCGTCAGAACCGGAGAGGGTTCCCGCGTCTATATCAAGCTCGCCGACGGCAGTACGGTCAAGCTGGGCGAGAACGGTGTCCTGCTGGCCGAGCGGCTGGGGCCCAGCGAAAGGCAGTTCTTTTCGGCCGCCCTCGATGTCGCCAAGGGCGCATTTCGCTTTACGACCGACAAGCTCAGGAAGCTCTCCCGGCGTGATGTCGCCATCCGCGTCGCCACCGTGACGGCCGGCATCCGCGGCACGGACATCTGGGGCAAGACCGAGCCGGAGCGTGATTTTGTCTGCTTGCTGGAAGGCAGGATCACCGTCAGCCACAAGGACGGCGATTCACGCGAGATGAGCGAGCCGCTTACCTTCTACGTGGCGCCGCGCAACCAGCCGCCGAAGGGCATCGAGGCTGCAGATCCCGCAACCGTGAAGAAATGGGCGGCGGAAACGGAAATACAGGCCGGCGCGGGTGTCTTGCGCCGGGGCGGGAAATGGAAACTGCTGCTGGCCGATACCGACAACCAGGCGTCGGCGCTCGAGGTGTATGACCGGGCGGCCGTCGCTGGCTATGCCGCCTCTATCAGGCCTCGCATCGTGGGCGAGGCCATTCGATACGAAATACTACTGCGCAACCTGCCCGGAAAAACCGAGGCGGATGCCCTGGCGGCCAGGGTAAAGAGCCAACTGGGACTGGATGCCTGGGCGATTCGCTAGACGCTACAGCGCCTTCGGGGAAAGCAGGCGGACCCAGACGACCGACCAGCTTTCCGCCAGCAACAGCGGCAAGTGGGCCATGCGCGACTGCAGACGCACCCAGCCGCTGAGTTCCGGCTTGGGCAGGCAGTTCGCCTGGATTTCACGGTCGATCAACTGGTGCAGGCGCTGCTCGGCGACCTCCCAGTAATCGGAAGTGCCGACCCAGCCGGTTTGCTCGGTGGCGTCGCAAAGGGCTTCGCGCCAGAGTTCCTCGGCACGAACTTCGGATATGCCGGCCTTGTGGGCGATCCAGGGCAGGATCATCGGGCTTTTCATTTGTTCTCCTTGACTATTTAGTTGTGGTCCGCAGTGGTCTGTCGGCGGCTTCATGGGCGAGTTCAGGTCATTGCGGATGCTGCGATGCAAAACGCATTGAGCGGCATCATACGCTTGATTGGATGGGTGCAAAATTGATTGAGTTCAATAAAATGCTGCTAAGCAGCATGCTTTAGGTAGTTTCGCCTAGGATTTGATAGTGTGCACTGACTTGCGTAGCGCGGGGCTTACGTGGGGATATTCTCGCCCAAGGTAAAGCGGAAGGTGGCGCCCTGACCCGGGGCTGACTCGGCCCAGATGCGCCCGCCGTGCCGATTCACGATACGCGCGACGGTGGCCAAGCCGATGCCGGTGCCTTCGAATTCGTCCGGACGGTGGAGGCGCTGGAACGGGGTAAACAGGCGGTCGGCGTACTTCATGTCGAAGCCCACGCCGTTGTCGCGCACGAAATAGGCCGTTTCGTTCCCGTTCCCCGTGCAGCCGAACTCGATCTTGGGGCTGGCCGCCTTGGACGAATACTTCCACGCGTTCTCCAGCAGGTTCTGCAGCACGACCCGCAACAACTGGGGGTCGCCGACCGCCACGCACCCATGCGCGAGGCTGAATTCGACACGCTGCCCCGGCTCGGACCGCAGACGCTCTTCCATGAGGTCGGCAGCGAGCTGGCTCAAGCTCACCCTTACGCGCTGCAACTCCTTGCGGCTGACGCGGGAGAGTTCGAGGATGTCGTCGATGAGGCTGCCCATGCGCTGTGTGGCACGCCGAATCCGTTCAAGATAGTCGTGCCCCTGGGCATCGAGCCGCTCGCCGTAGTCCTCGGCGAGCATATGGCTGAAGCCGTCGATGCCGCGCAGCGGCGCGCGCAGGTCGTGAGAGATCGAGTAGGCGAAGGATTCCAGCTCGCGGTTGGCCGATTGAAGCTCGGCGGTGCGATCCCGCACCCGCTGCTCCAGTTCGGCATTCAAGCGCCGGATTTCCTCCTGCGAACCGACCAGCCGGGTGATGTCCTGCACGATACCCAATGCCCGCATCGGCTGGCCGGATTCATCCCGCAGCACTTCCCACCGCATGTGCAGATGCTTGACACTGCCGTCCGGCGTCACGATGCGGCACTCGATCTCGCAGCAACCCTGCGCCTCGATCGAATCGCGCCAGACCGCGCGCAGCCTGGCCATGTCCTCGGGATGGATCGTGCCGAGGAAGTCCTCGAAAGTGCCGCCGAAGGTGTCGCGGGTGCGTTCGAGGATGAGAAACATTTCGTCGGAGCAGCTTATGCTCCAGCCTGCCAGATCCAGATCCCAGGTGCCGATATGCCCGAAGCGCTGCGATTCCCTGAGGCGCGTTTCGCTGAGCTGCAGCGCCTTGCCGGTGCGCAGTTTCTCCGTGATGTCGCGCAGCACGCCGATGATGCATTGCTCGCCGCCGATGTAGATGGATTCGGCCGACACAAGCGCGATGCGCTCTTCGCCGGAGCGGGCGGTGATCCGCGTTTCGACGTCACGGATTCTGCCTGTTCTGCGCAATTGCGCGACCCAGCGCTGGCGGTCGGAGCGGCTGCGCCACAGGCCGAGCTCGACCGAACTGCGGCCGATCAGTTCCTCGCGGCGCCAGCCGAACTGCTCGGTGAAAGCCTCGTTGACATCCAGGTAGATGCCGTCGCGCAAACGGCTGATTGAAATGGGTGCCGGGCTGGCATGAAAGACCTTTGCGAACTTTTCCTCGGCGTGCTTGCGTTCTGTGATGTCCGCGACCAGCGTCAGGTCGCAGGGTTCGCCGTCGATGTCGATCAGGGCGGACGACACCCTGACATCGCGGAGCACGCCGTCCTTCGCGCGGAATCGCATCTCCCGGTTGCATAGCCGGCCCGCCCTGGCGAGTTCGCTCACCCAGTCATGCCGGTCTTCCGGCGCCAGCCACTTGTCGCACACCGGCAAGCCGTGCCCGACAATGTCTTCGCGGCGCCAGCCGAGCAGGTTCACGAATGCGTCGTTGACATCCAGATACCGGCCGTCCGATACGCGGGTGATGGACATGGCCAGCGGGCCCGAGTTGAAGGCCCTGGCGAACTTCTCCTCCGAGCGCCGCAGCGCCTCGTGCCACAGGCGGAAGCCGCGGAAAATGTAATAGGCGAGTGCGGACGCCAGGACGATGTAGGTTGAGCTCGCCAGCCAGATCAGCAGGGGGGGCGAGGGCGCATCATAGAGCGGCAGCAGGTCGGCCTGTTCCCCCAGGGCAAGAACCAGCCCGAATAGAACGGTGGCCGCACATAGCACGATCGCGCTGCGCGCCGATAGCAGCCAGCCGGCCATCATGATGACGATAGGCAGCGCCATCAGGCTGCGGCTCGCCAGGCCGTTGCTGATGAAAACCTGGACCTGTAGAGATATCCAGAACCCCCAGACCAGAACCTGCGCCGCGAGTCCGCTGCGGTTCAGCCTGAGCAGGGCGAATGCGCCCAATGCGGTGCATAGGGCTGCGATTACGCCAGTGCTGCGCAGGACGGGCTCCTCGGAGAGGGCAACGACGGCGAACAAGTAAATGATGCCGCCTACCGGCGCAAGTGCGACAAGCAGCTTGAGCAAGCGCTGGGTGTTGTCATCGCGCGGCGGGATGCGCCCTAAGTTGTGATCGAACTCGATTTTCTCGACCAACTGTTATTCCTCCTGAGCCATTCCCGACGCCTGGCATGGCAGTGTAAACCGAAAGGTGGCTCCCTGGCCGGGAACGGACTCGGCCCATATGCTGCCGCCATGACGCTTGATGATCCTGGCCACCGAAGCCAGGCCGACGCCCGTGCCCTCGAAATCGTGCGTGCTGTGCAGGCGCTGGAAGGGGGCGAACAGCTTGTCCGCGAAGGCCATGTCGAATCCGACGCCGTTGTCGCGGACGAAATAGACGCATTCCCAGTCTGCACGTTCGCAGCCGAAACGCACCCGGGCATCCTCCACCTTGCCCGTGTATTTCCAGGCGTTGTCGAGCAGGTTCTGCAGCACGATTCGCACCAGCTGAGGATCGCCCCTGGCGACGAGCCCCGTTTCGATTGAAACGCCGATCCTGCGCTGCGGCGCGCCCTGCCGCAACTCCTCGACGATCTCCGCGGCGAGAGCGCTGAGGTCGATTTCCGCCGGACGGATATCGGCCCGGTCGAGGCGGGTGAGCTCGAGCAGATCGTCGATCAACTGGGCAAGACGCTGCGCGGCGCGGCGCATGCGCAGGATGTAATCCCTGCCCGCGTCGTCGAGCCGGTCGGCGTAATCCTGTTCGAGCAGGCGGCCGAAGCCGTCGATGCTGCGCAGCGGAGCGCGCAGGTCGTGGGAGACCGTGTACGAGAAGGACTCGAGTTCCTTGTTGAGGGCGGCCAGTTCCGCCGTGCGTGTCGCCACGCGCGCCTCGAGCTCGACGTTGAGGCGGCCGACCGCCTCGGCGGAGCGCTTCATGTCGGTGATGTCGACATCCATGAAGAAGACCTCGACGACCGCGCCGCCGGAAAATACCGGGAAGAGGGTCGACAGCACCCAGATCTCGCGGCCGTCCGGGAACGGGATGCGCCATTCTCCCGGCTCGGCCGGCTGCCCGCTGGCGAAGACGGCATCGATGGCGGCCTCCAGCTTCGCAGCCGTTTCGGGGGCGTGCCTCAGCAGGGCGCGCGTGTCGAGGCCGATCGCCTCCCGTGCCGGGAGGCCGTACAGCGTTTCGCTGGCGCGGTTCCAGTGCATCAGGGTGTAACGGGCGTCGTAACCCTGGATGGCCACGTTGGGCGTGTTCTGGAAGATGGCCTCGAAGCGCTCCAGCGCCGTGTGCTTGGCATCCTCGGCGCGCTTGCGCTGCGTCTGGTCGTGGACGAAATTGATGATATGGGGCACGCCCTCCAGTTCGAGGATCTCGGCCGAAACGAGCACCGACAGCGGATCCCCGGCGCGTGTCAGCAGGACGGTTTCGAAGTCCTGCGCGCGTTGTGTCGCCGAGAGCAGCGCCACCCAGCGCTGGCGCTCCTCGGCGCTCGGCCAGAGGTGGATGTCCAGGGACGTGCGGCCGAGGACTTCCTCGCGCTTCCAGCCGAAGGTCCCCTCGTAGGCGGGATTCACGTCGGCGTAGCGTCCCTCGGCCAGGCTGCTGATGGCGATGGGGATCGGGCTGGTGGCGAACACCTTGGAGAAGCGCTCGCTGGAGCGCTGCAGCTCGGCATCGGCGCGGATGCGTTCGAGTTCGGCGGCGGCGCGCGCAGCGAAGACGGAAACGAGGGAGGCGACCTCGGCGCGGCTGCGGATGGGCGCGCCGTCCATGACGACGAGCACGCCGAGCGGGGTTCCGTCGCGGGCCTCCAGCCTGACGCCGTAATAGCCGCGGATGCCCTGCGCCGCGAGCGGCTTGTCCAGGGGAAAGAGTTCGGCGACGCGGTCGGGGAAGCAGGCCTCGCCCTCGTTCACCACGTGCTGGCAGGGCGCGTCGGCCAGCAGATAGACCGCGCCCTCGCGGAAATCCTCCCCGGTCCAGTAGGCGATGGCGCGGGCATGGCGCCGGTCCGGCAGCACTTCGGCCACCATCGCGCAGCGCAGCCCGGTCGCCTGCGCGAGGTTGCGCGCCAGGGCGCGGAAGAATGCGGTGCCGGTGGCGCGGGCGGTGCCTTCGATGATGTGGCGCAGGGCGTTGCCGGCGCGCTCGGATTCGGTGACATCGCGGATCAGCGTGTACCAGCCGGCGACTTGGCCGTCCTGGTCGTAATCGGGCACGGACTCCAGCGCCAGGGTGCGCGTTTCGCCCGCGGCGTTCTCGCGTGCAATCGTCTTGCGCACCTGCTCGCCCGCGAGGACACGGTCCAGGTCGGCTGCGATCACGGCATAGGCCGTCGTACCGAGGACTTCGCGGACATGCCTGCCGAGAATGGCATTGAGGGGGAGGCCGTGGAAACGGGCATAGGCGCTGTTGGCGAAGCGGCAGACGCCCTCGCGGTCGTAGCGCACGATCATGGCTGGGACGCTCTCGGTCAGCAGGCTGAGCTCCGCCTCGCGCTTGGCGAGGGAGGCCACCTTGAATTCCAGTTCGCCGCGCGAGTCCGCCAGCGCCTTCATCTGGGCGAGCAGGGTGCGCGTGGCGAAATAGCCGAGCGCCGTGGCCGCCAAGACAATGATCGACAGGATGAAGGCGCGCTGCAGGATGGGCGGCTCGAAGCGCACCGGCAGCAGACCGTTGATGTCGATCAGCGCGTAGCCGAACAGCACGGCGATCGTCATGGCGCCCAGAAGCAGCATGGTGCGGATGCCGGCCAGCCAGGCGGAGAACATGATGATGATCGGCAGCGCGGCGATCGCGTTGCCGCGCAGGCCGCCGGTATAGGACAGGGCAACCACTGTCGCCAGCCAGCTGCCGAAAGTCAGCACGCGGAAGGCGGCGCCGTGCCTTCCCGTGCGGATCAGCCACAGGCCGGCGCCGCCGGAGAAAAAGAACACCATCGGTCCGGCCAGGCGGAACATCTGTCCCTGGGAGAGGATGAGCACGGTCACCAGCGCCGGGGCGATCAGGCACAGCCAGCAGGCGAAGCGGGCGAAGGCCAGCCGGCCGTCTGCGGCGCCGGCGGCGGGCATCGTTGAGGCATCGTCGGATCGCGGGTTCATGGAGATCCTTTCTTCGAGGGTGCCCGGCGCCGGGCCGCCTCAGGCGCCGGGCTTCGACTCCCTGGGCCAGCCCGGCAGCGTGAATCTGAATACGGCCCCCTGTCCCGGTACGGCTTCGGCCCATACGCGTCCGCCGTGTCGCTGGACGATGCGCGCGACGGTGGCCAGACCGATGCCGGTGCCCTCGAACTCCTCGGGCTTGTGCAGTCGCTGGAAGGGGGTGAACAGGCGGCCGGCGTACTTCATGTCGAAACCCACGCCGTTGTCGCGCACGAAGAACACGGCTTCCCCGTCGGCGGTCTCCCGGCCGAATGCGATTTTCGGCGCTGCCTGCCGGCCCGAGTACTTCCAGGCATTCTCCAGCAGGTTCTGCATGAGGACGCGCAGGAGCTGCGGATCGCCGAAGGCCGTGCAGTCCGGCGCGATCGACGCCTCGATGGCGCACCCGGGGGCGCCGTGCGCCAGCTCGTCGAGGATTTCGCGCGCGAGCTGGCTCAGATCGACGTGGGTGCGGCGCATGCTGTGGCGGGTGACGCGGGAGAGTTCGAGGATGTCGTCGATCAGCGTGCCCATGCGCTGGGCGGCGCGCCGCACCCGGTCCAGATAGCCGCGCCCGGTCGCGTCGAGCTTGTCCTGGTACTCCTCGAGCAGCAGCTGGCTGAAGCCGTCGATGCCGCGCAAGGGCGCGCGCAGGTCGTGCGAGATGGAGTAGGCGAAAGACTCCAGCTCCCGGTTGGCCGAAGTCAGATCAGCCGTGCGCTCCACCACGCGCCGCTCAAGCTCGGTATTGAGGATGCGCGTCTCGTCTTCCAACTTCTTGCGATCGGTGACGTCGTGAATCAGGCAAAGCAGGCATGCCTCGCCGTCGATGACGATGCGCTCGGTCGAAATGAGCGCGGCGCACTGCGCGCCCGACCTGGTGTTCAGCAGGACCTCATGATTCGTGGACCTTTCTTCCGGGCCGATCCCGGCAACCCAGCGCTGGCGCGCCTCCGCGCTGGGCCAGAGCCCGAATTCCAGCGAGGTGCGTCCCAGGATTTCTTCGCGTGACCAGCCGAACTGCTCGACAAAGGCATCGTTGACGTCGAGCACATGGCTGTCCTTCAGCCGGGTGATGGAGATGGCCACCGGACTGGCGTGAAAGACCTTGGCCAGCCTGTCCTCCGCCTGAATGCGCTCGGTGACATCCAGCTTGAGCGCGTAAAAGCCGACGACTTCGCCCGACTCGTCGTGCTCCGGCACGAAGGAAATGTCCAGGTGGTGTTCCTTGCCGTCGACGAGGCTGCGGCGGATGGCGCCGTAGCGCACCGTCTCGCCGGCCAGAACCGCCAGAAGCTTGGGGTGGATGGCGCGCGCCGACGCCTCCCCGAGAATGTCGGCGACGCTCATGCCGATGATGTTCTCGGGCGTGAAACCGAAAAATTCGGCGTATCGGCGGTTGGCAAAGCGGCAGCGCATGGCGCGATCGCCGTGAAAGATGAAGGCGGGAATGTTCTCGGCGATCTCCGCAAGCTGACTCTTCTCGGCGGCAAGCGCCTCGCCGAGACGTCGGACCTCGGCGAGGCGCTTGTCGTTGCTCCGCACGATGTACGAAGTGAGCACCCCCGTGATCAACAGGACGACCGCCAGGGGGAGGACGGACAGGGCGGGCTGCGACGGCGGGGGCGGCAAGCCGGCCGGAGCGGTCGCCAGGCCCAGCACGAACGCCAGGGCGAGGGTCGTCAGCGCCACCGCATGGCGCACGCCCAGCAGCCAGCCGGCCAGCAGAATGGCGAGTGGCAGGGCATGCACTTGCGGCGCCTGCAGGCCGCCGTTCAAGAGCACGGTCGGGATCAGGCCGGCGAAGGCGCCGTACACCAGCACCCGGGACGCGCTGCGCAGCTTGCCCGCGCGCAGCAGCAGCAGAGTCGCGGCGGCCAGGATCAGCACCAGCGCCGGGCCCGCGCCGCGCATGGCCTGGTCGGGGTACGCCAGGGCAATCAGGACCAGGTACAGGGCCGGGCCGACGAGCAGGAACCAACCTGCCACCCGCAGTGCGCGCAGTTTTGCGTCATCGGTGTCCGCGCCGGGAAAGCGGCCCGCCGGCTGCCGGTCAGGACGCATGGCGGATTCCCGCGAAACGGCGATGGGGAGGGCATACGGCACGGGCTCAGGCATCTTTGCCGCCCCCCACGACGAAGCGCAGTGTCGCCCCCTGTCCCGGTACGGCTTCGGCCCATACGCGTCCGCCGTGTCGCTGGACGATGCGCGCGACGGTGGCCAGACCGATGCCGGTGCCCTCGAACTCCTCGGGCTTGTGCAGTCGCTGGAAGGGGGTGAACAGGCGGCCGGCGTACTTCATGTCGAAACCCACGCCGTTGTCGCGCACGAAGAACACGGCTTCCCCGTCGGCGGTCTCCCGGCCGAATGCGATTTTCGGCGCTGCCTGCCGGCCCGAGTACTTCCAGGCATTCTCCAGCAGGTTCTGCATGAGGACGCGCAGGAGCTGCGGATCGCCGAAGGCCGTGCAGTCCGGCGCGATCGACGCCTCGATGGCGCACCCGGGGGCGCCGTGCGCCAGCTCGTCGAGGATTTCGCGCGCGAGCTGGCTCAGATCGACGTGGGTGCGGCGCATGCTGTGGCGGGTGACGCGGGAGAGTTCGAGGATGTCGTCGATCAGCGTGCCCATGCGCTGGGCGGCGCGCCGCACCCGGTCCAGATAGCCGCGCCCGGTCGCGTCGAGCTTGTCCTGGTACTCCTCGAGCAGCAGCTGGCTGAAGCCGTCGATGCCGCGCAAGGGCGCGCGCAGGTCGTGCGAGATGGAGTAGGCGAAAGACTCCAGCTCCCGGTTGGCCGAAGTCAGATCAGCCGTGCGCTCCACCACGCGCCGCTCAAGCTCGGTATTGAGGCGCTGGATCTCTTCGGTCGCCAGCACCTGCGCGGTGATGTCCTGGGCGGTGCCCAGTGCGCGCACCGGCTTGCCGTTGCCATCCCGAAAAACTTCCCAGCGAACGTGCAGGTGCTTGACCGCTCCGTCCGGCGTGATGATGCGGTGGTCGATTTCGTAGGGCTTGCCGCCATTGGCCGACTCCCGGAAGACGCGGTGTATTGCCAGCCGGTCGTCCGGATGGATGCGCTCCAGCAGGTCATCCCAGGTGCCGCCGAACGCGTCGGGATCGCACCCGTAGATGTCGAACAGTTCATCGGTCCACTGGAGCCGCTTGCTCGCCAGATCCAGATCCCAGCTGCCGAAATGACCGATGCGCTGGGCTTCCTTCAGCCGCGCCTCGCTCTCACCCAGTGCGGCTTCCGTGCGGCGGCGTTCGGTAATGTCGTAAATCATGCCGATAACGCATTTCTCCCCTTCCAGGTCGAACTGCTCCGCCGATATCAGCACCGAGCGGCGCTCGCCGGACTTGACGTTGAGCGTGGCCTCGTAGGACTTCACCCTGCCGGATGCGCGCAGTCGGGCGCTCCATAGGGTGCGCTCCGCCGCGCTGGGCCAGATGCCGATCTCCACCGAGCTGCGGCCGATGATTTCGCTCTTCGACCAGCCGAATTGCTCGATGAATGCCTCGTTGGCATCGAGATAGAGGCCGTCGTCCAGGCGGCTGATGGAAATGGGGACGGGGCTGGCATGGAAGACCTTGGAGAACTTGTCCTCCACGCGCTTGCGCTCCGTGATGTCCAGCGCGGCGCCCGTCATGCGAAGGGGCTTGCCGTCCTGGCCGTATTCGCCCAGTCCGCGCGCGACGATCCAGCGGATGGCGCCGTCCGGCCGGACGATACGGTATTCGTGATCGAATTCGCTGCGATTGCCCAGCGCAGCCATGAAGGAATGCCGGGTTTCCTCCAGATCGTCGGGGTGAATGGCGGCGAGAAACGTTGGCAGGTTCAGGTTCTCGGTGTCCGGCGGCAGGCCGAAAATCGCTTTGAGCCCGTCGTTCCATTGCAGCTTGTCGGTCGCGACATCCCAGTCCCACAGACCGACCTGGGCGCTTTCTCCGGCGAGCCGCAGCCAGGCTTCGCGGGCGCGAATGGCTTCCGCCGCCTGCTCCTGTTCCGTGACGTCGAAGAAGAGGCCGTAGAAGCCCCTGCCCCTGCCCGGCTCGGGATGGGTCGGCACCAGCTTGATTTCCATGGCGCGTTCGCCGAAAGCGGGAGAGGCGCGGCGGCCCCGGTAGCTGACCTGCTCGCCGGCCAGCGTGCGCTCGACCAGGGGCCGGGCGTGCTCGAAGGCGGCCTCCCCGACGATCTCCCGCAGATGCCTGCCGACGATGGATGCCGGCGTGAAGCCGAAGAACTCGGCGTAGCGCGGATTGGCATAGCGGCAGGTCATGCCTTCGTAGGCGCAGATCATTGCCGGAACGTTTTCCGTGACCAGCCGCAACTCGCGTTCGCGCTTGGCCAACAATTGGACGCTGTCTTCCAGCTCAAGCCTGGCAATCTGCTCCTTCGTCTGCCAGCGTCGCTGCTCGCGCGCCATGGAGGCCACGACGGCGGTCAATACCAGCAGCACGAGGACATAGACGACGCCGAGAATGGCGGGCGGCGTCAGCTTGGGCGGCGGCAGCAGCGAGAAGTGGTCCGCCAGGGCGATGCCGACCACCCCGGCGATGGCCGCCGCGCCGAACACGTAAATCATGCGCAGCCCCAGGGCCATGGCCCCCACGATGACGGCCGGATAGGCGAAGATCAGCGCCGAGCGCAAGCCGGCGACCAGGATCGCGGAAGCCGTGATGGCCAGCAGGACGCCGCACAACAGCGCCATGTATGCGCCGACCGGCCTGCCCAACTGCAGGAGGATGAGGCTCGACAGGGAGACGGGGACCAGCAGGCTTGCCCCGATGACCCGGTGATCGCCGAGTCCCGTTGGCGCCGGAATGAGAAGCAGGTAAAGCAGCGTGCCAGCGAGGACGATGCTGGCTGCAAGGCGGACGGTTCTCACACCGCCCGCCCGGATGAGCCACTCTTCGGTAGGGATTGCAGCAGGAGTGGGGGATGCCTTCATTCACATGCTTTCTGCGTGCGCCGCGCCTGAGCGGTGCGCGGCATCGGGTTGATAGCTTATCCCGTGTGATTCAGGAAGTATAATTTTGCTCCGCAAACCGGTTTTCTCCCATGTCCAATCTGCTCGGCGGCCTCAACCCGCCCCAACTCGCCGCCGTCACCCTGCCGCCGCAGCACGGCCTGGTGCTGGCCGGCGCCGGCAGCGGCAAGACGCGCGTGCTCACCACGCGCATCGCCTGGCTGATCCAGACCGGCCAGGTCGGCCCGCAGGGCATTCTCGCCGTCACCTTCACCAACAAGGCGGCGAAGGAGATGCTCGCCCGCCTCACGGCCATGCTGCCCATCAACACGCGCGGCATGTGGATCGGCACCTTCCACGGCCTGTGCAACCGCCTGCTGCGTGCGCACCACCGCGATGCCGGCCTGCCGCAGCTGTTCCAGATCCTCGATTCGGCCGACCAGCTTGCCGCCATCAAGCGGCTGCTGAAGGGGCTCAACGTCGACGACGAAAAGTTTCCTCCCAGAGACCTGGCCAACTTCATTAACGGCCAGAAAGAGGCGGGCTTGAGGCCGGACGCGGTGGAGGCCTGGGACGAGTACACGCGCAAGCGCGTCGAGCTGTATCGCGAGTACGAGGCGCAATGCCAGCGCGAGGGCGTGGTCGACTTCGCCGAGCTGCTCTTGCGTTCCTACGAGCTCCTGCAGCGCCACGAGCCGATCCGGCATCACTACCAGAGCCGTTTCAGGCACATCCTGGTCGATGAATTTCAGGATACCAATGTGCTGCAATACCGCTGGCTGAAGCTGCTGGCCGGCTACCCCTCACCCCCAACCCCTCTCCCGCACGCGGGAGAGGGGAGCGTCGAGAGTCGCTCGCGCGACTCCAATGGGACGGGCGCGCATCTGTTCTGCGTCGGCGATGACGACCAGAGCATCTACGCCTTCCGCGGCGCCGAGGTCGGCAACATGCGCGACTTCGAGCGCGAGTTCCGCGTCGACACCGTCATCCGCCTCGAGCAGAACTACCGCTCGCACGGCAACATCCTCGATGCCGCCAACGCCATCATCAAGAACAATGCCGCGCGGCTGGGCAAGAACCTGTGGACCGACGCCGGCACGGGCGAGCCGATCCGCGTCTACGAGGCCTTCAACGACACCGAGGAGGCGCGCTGGATCGTCGAGGAGGTGAAATCCCTCTCGCTCGACGGCATGGCGCGGCGCGAGATGGCGCTGCTCTACCGCTCCAATGCCCAGTCGCGCGTGCTGGAGCACGCGCTCTTCAGCGCCGGCCTGCCCTACCGCGTCTATGGCGGCCTGCGCTTCTTCGAGCGGCAGGAAGTCAAGCATGCGCTGGCTTACCTGCGGCTCATCGCCAATCCGGACGACGACGGCGCCTTCCTGCGCGTGGTGAATTTCCCGGCGCGCGGCATCGGCGCGCGCAGCATCGAGCAATTGCAGGATGCCGCCAAAGCCGCAAAAGTCAGCCTCTGCGAGACGGCGAGGAGCGGCGGCAAGGCGGCGGTTTTCGCCGAACTGATCGGCAAGCTGAAAGCAGCCTGCGAAGGCCTGACGCTGCCCGAGACGGTCGAGCAGGTGCTGGCGCTCTCCGGCCTGCGCACCCACTACCAGAACGAAAAGGAGGGGCAGGACCGCCTCGCCAACCTCGACGAACTGGTGAATGCCGCCGCCAACTTCGTCGCCGAGGAGGGCACGGCGGATGCCGAGGGCGAACTCTCGGGCGACCTCGCCGCCTTCCTTTCCCACGCCTCGCTGGAAGCCGGCGAGCACCAGGCCGGCGAGGGCGACGACGCCCTGCAGTTGATGACCGTCCATTCGGCCAAGGGCCTGGAATTCGACGCCGTCTTCATCAGCGGCCTGGAGGAAGGGTTGTTCCCGCACGAGAACAGCGTGCGCGAGGACAAAGGCCTGGAGGAAGAGCGCCGCCTCATGTACGTCGCCGTGACGCGTGCAAGGAAGCGCCTCTACATTTCGCATGCGCAGACGCGCATGCTGCACGGCCAGACGCGCTACAACCTGCCCTCGCGCTTCTTCGATGAAATCCCCGAGGCGCTGCTGAAATGGCTGACGCCGCGCATGGGCAGGACACAGGCCGCCGTGCCGCAGGGGCTGACTTTCGCCACGCCGCGCCGTGGCGGCTGGGGCGGGCCGGCGCCTGACGTCGCGGTGAGCCGGACCCTCGCCAAGGAGACCGGCGGCTTCCGCATCGGCCAGAACGTGGCGCACGCCAAGTTCGGCCAGGGCGTCATCGTGAACGCCGAGGGCGCCGGTTCGGATGCGCGCGTGCAGGTGAACTTCGGCCGCGAGGGCGTCAAGTGGCTGGCGCTGTCGGTGGCGAAACTGACGGCGGCATGAGGTGAGGACATGAAGATAAACGTTAACGGCATCGACATCCGCTACGAAATATCCGGCAGCGGCCCCTGGGTGACGCTGTCGCATTCGCTGTTCTGCGATCTGACGATGTGGGATCCACAGATGGCGGCGCTCGAACACCACTTCAGCGTGCTGCGCTTCGACACGCGCGGCCACGGCAAAACGGACGCGCCGGCCGGCGCCTATACGCTGGCGCAGATGGCCGGCGACGTGATCGGTCTGCTCAATGCGCTGAAGATCGAGCGCACGCATTATGTCGGCCTGTCGATGGGCGGCATGATCGGCCAGCATCTCGCGCTGAAGGTGCCGCAGCGCATCGACCGGCTGGTGCTGGCGGATACCGCCGCACGCTTTCCGCCGGAGGCGCAGGCGCTGTGGCCGGAGCGCATCCGCATTGCCGCCGAGGAGGGCATGGCGGCGCTGGCGGAGCCGACGCTGGCGCGCTGGTTTACCCCGGCTTATCGCGCGGCGCACCCCGAGGTGATGGCGCGCATCGCCGCCCTCATCAAGGCAACCCCGGTGGCGGGCTTCATCGGCTGCGCGCAGGCCATCCCGCGCGTCGACACCCTCGACCGGCTGCCTGAACTGGACATGCCGACGCTGGTGATCGTCGGCAGCGAGGACGGCGGCACGCCGCCGGCCATGGCGCGCGAAATTGCGGCGGCGATTCCCGGCGCACGGCTGGAAATCATTGCCGATGCGTCGCACCTTTCCAACATCGAGCAGGCGGAGGTCTTCAACAAACTGCTGCTGGATTTTCTGTTGTAGGTCGGCCTTCAGGCCGACAATCGACGAATTGACGCCACAGTCGGGCTGAAGCCCGACCTACAAGGAGACGACGATGGACCTCGGCATCGCAGGAAAACAGGCGCTGGTGTGCGCCGCCAGCAAGGGCCTCGGCCGCGGCTGCGCGCTGGCGCTGGCCAAGGAGGGCGTGCATGTGACGATCGTCGCGCGCGGCCGCGAGGCGCTCGAGGTGACGGCGGCGGAACTGGGGAAAGTCAGCCCCCAGGGTACGGCGATCGCGTTCGTGGCCGCCGACATCACCACGCCGGAGGGGCGCGCCGCGGCGCTGGCCGCCTGCCCGCAGCCGGACATCCTGGTGAACAACGCCGGCGGGCCGCCGCCGGGCGATTTCCGCAACTGGTCGCGCGAGGACTGGATCTTCGCGCTCGACGCCAACATGCTCACCCCCATCGAGCTCATCAAGGCGACGGTGGACGGCATGATCGCGCGCCGCTTCGGCCGCATCGTGAACATCACCTCGGGCGCGGTGAAGGCGCCGATCGACGTGCTCGGCCTGTCCAACGGCGCCCGCTCGGGACTGACCGGTTTCGTCGCCGGGCTGGCGCGGAAGACCGTGCAGCACAACGTCACGATCAATAACCTGCTGCCGGGCTTCTTCGACACCGACCGCATTCGCACGGTGGTCGGCGGCCAGGCCAAGTCGCGCGGCATCGACTACGAGGTGGCGCTGGCCGAGCGCATCGCCACCATCCCGGCCGGGCGCATCGGCGATCCCGAGGAGTTCGGCGCCGCCTGCGCCTTCCTCTGCGGCGCGCAGGCCGGCTTCATCACCGGGCAGAACCTGCTGCTCGACGGTGGGGCCTACCCGGGGACTTTCTGACAGCAATTCCCTCTCCCCGCGCGCGGGGAGAGGGTTAGGGTGAGGGGCAGGCAGCCGCCCCACCCTCATCCCGCCCCTCTCCCGCCAGCGGGAGAGGGAGTGAGATGTCGTCGCAATGACTGATCCCGTCGACCATTTCCGCGATACTCCCATTGCGGCTTCCCGCAATGGCAGCGCGCCCATCAAGCGCCTAGAATGCATCGACCCCCCACGAGGGGGAAGGAGACACGCAATGGAAAAAGACTTCGACGCAGCCGCGCTCGAATACCACCAGTTCCCCACCCCCGGCAAGATTTCCGTGGTGCCCACCAAGGGCCTCACCAACCAGCGCGACCTGGCGCTGGCCTACTCGCCCGGCGTGGCGGCGGCCTGCAATGCCATCGTTGCCGATCCCGGCGTGGTCGCGGCGATGACGTCGCGCAGCAACCTGGTCGGCGTCGTCACCAACGGCACGGCGGTGCTTGGCCTGGGCAACATCGGCCCGCTGGCGGCCAAGCCGGTGATGGAGGGCAAGGCCTGCCTCTTCAAGAAGTTTTCCGGCATCGACGTCTTCGACATCGAGCTGGCCGAGAACGATCCCGACAAGCTGGTCGACATGATCGCCGCGCTCGAGCCGACCTTCGGCGGCATCAACCTCGAGGACATCAAGGCGCCGGAATGTTTTTACATCGAGCGCAAGCTGCGCGAGCGCATGCGCATCCCGGTCTTCCACGATGACCAGCACGGCACGGCCATTGTCGTCGGCGCGGCGGTGTTGAACGGCCTCAAGCTGCTCGGCAAGCAGGTCGAGGAGGTCAAGCTCGTCACTTCGGGGGCGGGCGCCGCGGCGCTGGCCTGCCTCGACCTGCTGGTGATGCTCGGCGTGAAGGTCGAGAACATCTGGGTGACCGACCTCCATGGCGTGGCCTACGTCGGCCGCGTCGAGGAGATGGACGAGATCAAGGCACGCTACGCCAAAAAAACATCGGCGCGCACACTGGCCGAGGTGATCGAGGGCGCCGATGTGTTTCTCGGCCTCTCCGCCGGCCGCGTGCTGAAGCCGGAGATGGCGGCGAAGATGGCGCCGAAGCCGCTCATCCTGGCGCTGGCCAACCCGACGCCGGAAATCCTGCCCGAGGAAGTGCGCGCGGTGCGCGACGACGCCATCATCGCCACCGGCCGCTCGGACTATCCGAACCAGGTCAAGAACGTGCTCTGCTTCCCTTTCATCTTCCGCGGCGCGCTGGATGCCGGCGCGACGACCATCACCGAGGAGATGAAGCTCGCCGCCGTGCGCGCCATCGCCGAGCTGGCGCAGGCGGAGGCCTCCGACATCGTGGCGACGGCCTACGGCGACACCGAGATGGCCTTCGGCCCCGAGTACATCATCCCCAAGCCCTTCGATCCGCGCCTGATCGTCAAGATCGCGCCGGCGGTGGCGCAGGCGGCGATGGACTCCGGCGTGGCCCTGCGC
>WBZL01000086.1_pt1 | contig 87214 bp, 85 predicted proteins | sample 5204291 | NCBI WGS metagenome assembly WBZL01 (sample SAMN12344345, study PRJNA552823) | activated sludge metagenome | biome: Activated sludge suspended growth; feature: Nitrification reactor; material: Wastewater; isolation source: activated sludge from nitrification reactor of wastewater...
CTCGCAAGGCGGCCCGAAGTAGAGCTAAACCCGCGCCCCATTTAGACTTCCGGCCATCAAGCCATTTTCACAAATGACTTGACGCCGCCAATTTTTTATGGGCACAATAGAAGATTATGGAATTGGGCAAACGGTAAAGAATTTGCCGCCTTCACCCTTCTAAACAGACTTGCGGATCCAAATTATTGATTATTAAGAAGCTGGTGGTGTCCGACCAGTGTGCTCGATCGGGAAGTGGGCCACATCCCCGTGACACTTCCGGTGCTGGATGCGGAGGTTATCGAAACGACATCTATTAGTTATTTTTATGTCTGTCCAGCCCACTCCATTCCCTGCGGATACGGAACCAGGACCGAAACCGGAGCGCATTGGGAGGCCTCGGGTCATCAATGGGTCCCGGTCCATTGCCGCATGCGAAAGGCGGGGAGTGGCGCGGTCACCGCCAGTTGTCCGCGCCATGCCATTGGCCGCCTCTTTCCTGGCGTAGCATGTACGCCTGTCCTTCCAACTTCCAGCCAACACGGCATTCGCTCACCCTCCAGCCATGACCCATGACCCCATCCAACGCATCCGCAAGGGCCTGAGCGCCGGCCACACCCTGTTCTACGTGCTGTGCCAGGAAGAGGAAAGGCTGGAGCGCATGCTGGCTGAAGTCAGCGCCAGCCATTACGGCGACGACCGCCCGCTGGTGACCTGGACCAGCACCGCCGGCTTTCGCGCCGGCGACGGCGAGGTGGAGGCCATCACCGACCCCCTGGCGGCGGTCCGCCACGTCGCCGGCGCCCAGCGCGAGGCGTTCTTCCTGATGGAGGATCTGCCCGCCCGCTTCGACGGCAACCCGGACCTGGTTCGCGCCCTGCGGGATCTGGACAAGACCCTGAAGGACCGGAATACCCATGTCTTCCTGTCCCACCCCCAGCTCGTGCTGCCGGAGGCCCTGAAGGGACAGGTCTTCCCCGTCGAAATGGGCATGCCTGCGGAACGGGAGATCTTCGATTTCCTCAACCGCGCCATCGCGACGAAGCGCTTCCCGCCCCAGACCGAGGAATGGATTTCGACCTGCGGCGCCGCCATGCGGGGCATGAGCCTGTACGAGATCGAACACCTGCTGCGCCGCCTGACGCGGGATCGCCGGCTGCGACTGGACGACGCCCTGCCGGAAATCATCGAGGCCAAGTCCGCCGTGCTCATGAAGGAGGGCTGCCTCAAGTACATCGGCCACGCCGTGGACATCGCCCACCTGGGCGGGCTGGACAACCTGAAGGAATGGGTGCTCAGCCGCAAGCCCCTGTTCTCCCGGCGGGCCATCGAATCGGGCCTGCCCCTGCCCAAGGGGGTGCTGTTCATGGGCGTCAGCGGCTGCGGCAAGAGCATGGCGGCCAAGGTCATCGCCGGCACCTGGAACCTGCCCCTGGTGCGCCTGGACATGAACCTGGTGCTGTCGGGTGCCTATGGCGCCCCCGAGTACGCCTTCGACCGGGCCCTGCGGGTTGCCGAGCAGATCGCCCCCATGGTGCTGTGGATCGACGAAATGGAGAACAGCTTCGGCTACGACGTGGGCGCCACCGGCGGCAACACCAACATCTTCTCCAGCTTCCTGACCTGGATGCAGGAGAAGCCGGATTCGGTCTTCGTGGTGGCCACCGCCAACCGCATCGAAAAGCTGCCGGCCGAGGTAATCCGCAAGGGCCGCTTCGACCAGCTGTTCTTCCTGGACCTGCCCAGCGACGAGGAACGCAAGATGATCTTCCGCATCCACATCGCCGCCTTCGGCCTGGACGCGGATGTGTTCAACCTGAACCTGTTGACCGCCGCCACCCGGGAATGGAGCGGCGCCGAGATCGAGCAGGCGGTCAAGGCGGCGCGCATCAAGGCCTTCACGGAAAACCACCCCTTCAGCCAGAACGACATCATCTGGAACACCGCCCGCATGGTGCCCCTGTCGCGCACCATGGGCGAGCAGATCAAGGAATTGCGCCAGTGGGCCCAGACCCGGGCGACGCCGGCCTCGAAGAAGGCCGAGGCCTGACCAGGGACTGAGCGGGGTTCACGGGTTCCAGCGGGCCGCAGCCTGGTCGTCCGACTCCCGCGCGTCCACCCACTTCTCGCCCACCGGGGTGGCCTCCTTCTTCCAGAACGGCGCCCGGGTCTTGAGGAAATCCATGATGAATTCGCAGGCGGCGAAGGCGTCGCCGCGATGGGCGGAGGCCACGGCCACCAGGACGATGGGATCGCCGGGCTTCATGGCGCCGACCCGATGGATGACGCAGGCGTCTATCACCGCCCAGCGGGCGCGGGCCTGCTCGACGATGTCGGCGAGGGATTTCTCGGTCATGCCGGGGTAGTGCTCCAGGGTCATGGCGGAGACACCCTGGCCCTCGTTGATGTCCCGCACCAGGCCCAGGAAGCTGGCCACGGCGCCCACCTTGGGGTTGTCGCGGTAGAGGGCGGCGACCTCGGTTTGCAGGTCGAAGCTCTCGCTTTGCACGGCGATCTTCATGGTTCTATTGCCTCTCTGGAAAGCCAAGCCGTCTTCAACAGGTCCGACACCACACTCCCCACCCCATCCCTCCCCGCCGGCGGGGAGGGGGCAAACCCCTCCCCCGCGGGCGGGGGAGGCTGGGAGGGGGAGTTTAGGAGGGGGAAGAACATGGCCCTGCTTGCAAAAATCCGTTCTTGTTCACATCTTGTCCATCAGATAGCCCAGCCCGCGCAGGGTGCGGATGGTGACCCCGGCGGGTTCCAGCTTCTTGCGCAGCCTGTGCACATAGACCTCGATGGCGTTGGCGCTGACTTCCTCGCCGTAGCCGCACAGGCTCTCGATCATCTGGTCCTTGCTCACCACCTTCCCCAGGCGGAACAGCAGGGCCTCCAGCACGGAGACTTCCCGCTGGGACAACTCCAGGACTTCATCGCCGACGCTGGCGCGCCGCCCCACGGTGTCGTAATCCAGGGATCCGCACACCACGTGGGGACTGCCGCCCTGTCCCCGGCGCAGCAGGGCCCGTGCCCGGGCCTCCAGTTCGGCCAGGTTGAAGGGCTTGGTGAGGTAGTCGTCGGCCCCCAGGTCCAGGCCCTTCACCCGGTCCTCCACGCCGTCGCGGGCGGTGAGGATGAGCACCGGCGTGATTCCGCCGCCGCTCCGGTGCTGGCGCAGCACCTGCAGGCCGTCCAGCCGGGGCAGGCCCAGGTCCAGGATGACCAGGTCGAAGCCGCCGCCGCGCAACAGGCCCAGGGCCATCTCGCCATCGGTGGCGGCGTCGGTGGCATAGCCGGCGGCCCGCATGGCGCGGGTCAGGCTGTCCTGCAGGATGGGATCGTCCTCGACGATGAGTACTCGCACGGCGTAAGGATGGCGTAAGGCGTGGCAACTAGGATACCCCAACCCAACCGCGCTTCGGTTGTAACGATCCTCCCCCGCTCGTTGCCTCGGCGACGGGCACTACCCCCCGGCTTGTCCGGGGGGTTTTCATTTCAGCCGCCGGATACGCGCCCTCGCGGGGCGGAGTATTTCATACCTCCATATTTCACACCTCCATCTCCGCTTTGTAAGGGCGATGTAAGTGCCCACCCGTAGCATGTCCAGCCGTCCATGCCTCATGACGGACGTTGTCCCTTGCCCTTTGGAGTCACACCATGTCCAAGACAGAAATGAACTGGGCGGCCATCGATGCCGACCCGCGCTTCCAGGCGCTGCACAAGAAGAAACTCACCTTCCTGTGGTCCCTGATGATCATCTCGGTGGTCTATTACTTCCTGTTGCCCATCGGCGCGGCCTATTACCAGGATCTCTACAAGATCAAGGTCTGGGGCCCGGTCAACGTCGGCATCATCTTCGCCCTGTCCGAGTTCATCGTCGCCTGGACCATCGCCGGCGTTTACGCCGTGCGCGCCAACAAGCAGTTCGATGCGATGGCGGCGGAAATCATCAACGACGCCCACAACATCAAATAAGGACAACACCATGAACCTGAAACTGATTGGCGGCGCCGCTGCGCTCGCCCTCGGCAGTTCCCTGGCCTTCGCCGGCGCGGGCGCGGTGGCCGACGAATTCAAGTGGATGACCTTCGCCGTGTTCGGCGCCATCATCGCGGTGACCATGTACGTGACGTACTGGGCCGCCCGGCAAACCCACTCCACCTCGGAGTTCTACGCCGCCGGCCGTTCCGTGACCGGCATCCAGAACGGCTGGGCCATCGCCGGCGACTATTTGTCCGCCGCGTCCTTCCTCGGCATCGCCGGCCTCATCTCCCTGTACGGCTATGACGGCTTCATGTACTCGGTGGGCTGGCTGGTGGCCTACATCACCGTGCTGCTGGTGATCGCCGAGCCGTGCCGCAACATCGGCAAGTACACCCTGGGCGACATCCTGGCCTTCCGCAACAACCCGAAGGCCTCCAAGACCGTGGCCGCCCTGTCCACCATCACCGTGTCCACCTTCTACCTGACCGCCCAGATGGTCGGCGGCGGCGTGCTGATCAAGACCCTGATCGGCATCGACTACCACGTCTCCGTGATCGGCGTCGGTATCCTGATGCTGGCCTACGTGGTGTTCGGCGGCATGAAGGCCACCACCTGGGTGCAGATCATCAAGGCCGTATTGCTGGTGACCGCTTCCATCCTGCTGGTGATCATCACCTGGGGCCAGTACGGCTTCAGCCTGCCCGGCTTCCTCACCGCCGTGATCAGCGATCCCAAGGTGCAAGCCCAGGTCGCCAAGCTGGTGGGTGATGCCGCCACCAGCATGACGCCGGAGGAACTCGGCCAGCGCTTCCTGGAGCCTGGCCTGTTCCTGAAGAACCCCATCGACCAGATCTCCCTGGGCATGGCCCTGGTGCTGGGCACGGCCGGCATGCCTCACATCCTGATGCGCTTCTTCACCGTGCCGACGGCCCAGGCCGCTCGTCAATCCGTGCTGTGGGCCATGGGCATCATCGGCGGTTTCTACGTCCTGACCCTGTTCCTGGGCATGGGTGCCGCCATCAACGTCGGCGCCGGCCCCATCTCCGCCCTGGACAAGGGCGGCAACATGGCGGCCCCGATGCTGGCGCAGTTCGCCGGTGGCGGCGCCGATTCCGTGCTGGGCAACCTGTTCCTGGCCTTCGTCGCGGCCGTGGCCTTCGCCACCATCGTCGCGGTGGTGGCCGGCCTGGTGCTGGCGGCGGCTTCCGCCATGGCCCACGACATCTACGTCGGCGTCATCAAGGGTGACCATGCTTCCCCCCAGGAGCAGGTGATCGCGGCCCGCGTGTCCTCGGTCATCGTCGGCATCATGGCCATCTACGTCGGCATCGCCGCCGAGGGCCAGAACGTCGCCCACCTGGTGGCCCTGGCCTTCGCCGTGGCCGCTTCCTCCAACCTGCCCGCCGTGTTCCTGACCCTGTACTGGAAGCGCGCCAACACCTACGGCATCGTCGCCGGCATGGTGGTGGGCGCGGTCACCGCCATCGCCCTGGTGATGATCTCCCCGAACATGACCTACCCCAAGGCCGTGCTCAAGGAAGCCGACAAGGTGCTGAACGGTGAACCCGCCCAGCCCGCCAAGGAAGCCGTGCCCGCCCAGGCGGCCTCCAGCTTCATGTGCGAGCTGTTCGCCATGGAAGGCTGCGTCGCTTCCGCGCCGGCCAAGGCCGCCGCCACCGAGAAGCCGGCCAAGCCCGGCGCGGCCGAGAAACTGGCCACGCTGAACGCCAAGCTAGCGACCCTGAGCGACGAGAAGGACATCGCGGCGGTCAAGAAGGACATCGCCGCCACCGAGAAGGCCAAGGCCAAGGCCGAGGGCGACCTGAAGAAGTTCGAAGGCCAGACCACCAGCATGATGGGTCTGGAAAAGCCCTACTTCCTGCTCAAGAACCCGGGCCTGATCTCCATCCCCCTGGGCTTCCTGGTGGTGATCCTGGGTTCCCTGCTGTTCCGCGACAAGCGCTCCGAGGAAATGTGGGACGAACTCTACGTGCGCCAGAACACCGGCATCCACGCGGAAGGCGCCACCGCCCACTGAGCCTCCACCGGCCTCCCCCGTCCGCCGCCGCAAGCGGCGGGCACTCAGACCCCCGGTTCGTCCGGGGGTTTGTTTTTTTCCGCCCCGAAAAATAACCAGGACGCTTAAGTCTTCTTTAAGTCGCCATTCGTAGAATGCCGCCTGCCAGACGGTTTCGTATGGCTTCACTCACATTGAATTGGAGATACCCATGAACAAGACTCTGATCGCTCTGCTCGCCGCCGCTTCCGTGTTCGCCTTCGGTTCCGCCCAGGCCACCGACGCCGCCAAGCCCGCCGACAAGGCCGCTCCCGCCGCCGCTGCCGCTGCCGCCCCCGCTGCTGACATGAAGAAAGAAGAAGCCAAGCCCGCCAAGAAGGCCAAGAAGGCCAAGAAGGCGGAAGCCAAGCCCGCCGAGGCCGCAAAACCCGCCGAAGCCGCCAAGCCCGCCGAGCCCGCCAAGAAGTAATCGGCAATTCACGTCGATCGGAAAAGCGGGGCTCGCCCCGCTTTTTTTCTGGGTGGAACCCATGTCCCCGTAGCGAACATCCATTGATAATTCACCCATGAAGCTGCTGTTGGCTGAAGACGACCCCATGATCGGCGCGAGTGTGGTAAGCGGTCTCAAGCTGGCCGGATTCGCCGTGGACTGGGTGCGGGACGGCGGCGCCGCCCGCGCCGCCCTCGATGACGGCGACTACGGGATATTGCTGCTGGATCTCGGCCTTCCCGTGCTGGACGGCGTCACCCTGTTGAAGGAACTGCGCCGTGGCGATCGCGACATCCCGGTGCTGGTGATTACCGCCCGCGACACCGTGGCCGATCGCATCGCCGGCCTCAATCTGGGGGCCGACGATTATCTGGTCAAACCCTTCGATCTGGACGAATTGATCGCCCGGGTGCATGCCCTCCAGCGCCGGAAACTGGGCCGCGTCCAGCCTGAAATGCGCCTGGGCGGCCTGCGCGTGAACCCCCTCACCCGCGAGGTCACGCGGGATGGCCTGCCACTGCCCCTGTCGCATCGGGAGTTCTCCCTGTTGGCGGCGCTGATCGAGAAGCCGGGCGCGGTCCTTTCCCGCGAGCAACTGGAAGCGCGCCTCTACGGCTGGGATGAGGAGGTCGCCAGCAACGCGATCGAGGTGCATCTCCACAACCTGCGCCGCAAACTGGGCAGCGACTGGGTGCGCAACGTGCGCGGCGTCGGCTACAAACTGGTGGACCCCGCTTCCGCGCCGCCGACCACGGCGAAACCCGAAACCCGATGAACTCCATTCGCGGGCGCCTGCTCCTCTGGCAAATCAGCGCCCTGTTGCTGACCGGGCTCCTGGTCAGCGTGATCACCTACATGCTGGCCTGGGATGCCTTCAATCGCATCCGCGATTACGGCCTGGAGCAGATCGCCTACTCCGTGGTGCGTCATGGCGTCGAATACGACAACGACGACGAGGTCCGCAACGACCGGGGCCAGTTCGTGAGCCAGATATGGGCCGCGGACGGCAGCCTGTTGTTTTCTTCCATCGAGGATATCGGTCCGCCGCCCCAGGCCCAGGGCCTGCACATCATCGAATGGGAAAACACCGAATGGCGCGTCTATTCCCTGAAGGAAGGCGGGCTCACCATCCAGGTCGCCACCACCTCGGCCAGCCGGGCACGCAAGTTCGGGCAAATCGCCCCCTGGCTGCTGATCCCCCTCGGCGTCCTGGTGGTGGTGCTGGGCTTCTTCATCCGTGCCGCCGTGGCGCGGGCGCTCGCGCCCCTCGAGCAAATCCGGGGTGAAATTGTGCAACGCGGCGTGCTGCGCCTGCACGCCCTGGACAGCCGGGGCATGCCCGATGAGGTGGCCCCCCTGGTGAACGCCCTGAGCGACCTGCTGGCGCGTCTCGATCAGGCCATGGCGAACCAGCGCCGCTTCATCGCCGACGCGGCCCACGAATTGCGCACGCCGCTCACCGCCGTCAAGTTGCAGGCCCAGATCGCGCGTCGGGCCGAAACCGGGACGGAGCGCGACACCGCCCTGGCCCAGCTTGGCGAGGGCGTGGACCGCGCCGCCCACCTGGTGGACCAGTTGCTCGGCATGGCGCGCCTGGAGCCGGAAGCGCGCCAGGTCACCTTCACGCCGGTGGCGATGGATGTCCTCGTCAAGCGAGCGGTCGCGGACTTTTCCGCCCAGGCCGATGTCCGCGGCATCGACCTGGGCGTGGGCGCGTGCGAGCCCCTGAAACTGGTGGGCCAGGCCGAAAGCCTGCGCATGATGCTGGGCAACCTGCTCGACAACGCCCTGCGCTATACCCCGGCGGGTGGACGCGTCGACGTGGAACTGCGCGCGTCCCCGGGAGAAGCCGTGCTGACGGTTTGCGACACCGGGCCCGGCATTCCGGCTTGCGAGCGGGACAGGGTGTTCGAGCGTTTCCAGCGCCTGGCCGGCGCCGACATTCCCGGCAGCGGCCTGGGCCTGGCCATCGTCAAGCAGGTGGCGGCCATGCATGGCGGCGAGGTCCGGCTGGGCGACGCGCCGGAAAGCGGGCTGCGGGTGGAAATCACGCTTCCCATGGGCTAAGGGCGGCGGGCATTCCAGCAAGTCCGCGGAATCGCATAAGCTAGCGCTTTTGCCACTTTCACCGGAAAGCCATGGCCGCGCCCAATTCCCTGATTCTCGCCACCGCCGAACACCTCGCCCGCTTCGCGCCCTTCGACAGCATGGCGAAGGAGCACCTGATCTGGCTGGCGGAGCGGCTCAAGCTGGCCTACTACGGCAAGGGGGAGGTGCTGCTTTCCCCCGATCACGGCGACGTGAAGCGCTTCTACATCATCAAGCAGGGCGCGGTGCAAGTGGAGCAGACGGAAACGGGCGGAGCCTGGCTGGAACTGCACGAGGGCGAATCCTTCCCCCTGGGCGCGCTGCTGGGCGGACGGACGACCGTCTCCAGCTTCAAGGCCCTCACCGACGTGTTCACCTACGAACTGGACAAGGCGGATTTCCACGCTCTGCTGAAGCTTTCGCCCGCGTTCCAGGACTTTTGCACCCGCCGCATCGCCACCTTGCTGGAGCGCTCCCAGCGCAGCGTCCAGGCCCGCTACGCGACCAGCACGGCGGAACAGCAATCCCTGCGCAGCCCCCTGTCCAGCATCGCCCGGCGCAAGCCGATCACCTGTTCACCGGACACCCCCTTGCGCCAGGCCCTGGAAACCATCCAGGAAAACACCATCAGCGCCATCGTCGTGGTGGAAGGCGAGGATCGGCCGGTGGGCGTGTTCACGGTGCGCGACCTGATCAGCCGGGTCATCCTGCCGGGCACCGACCTGAATACCCCCATGCGCGAGGTCATGACGCCCAACCCGGTGTCCCTGGCACCCACCGCCCACGCCTTCGAGGCCGCCATGCTCATGGCCCGGCACGGCTTCCGCCATGTGCTGGTGGCGGACGGCGACCGCCTCACCGGCGTGATTTCCGAAAAGGATCTGTTCTCCCTGCAACGGGTGGGCGTCACCCAGATTTCCGCCTCCATCCGCGGCGCCGCGAATCTGGATACCCTGGTGAAGGCCGCCGAGGACATCCGTCGACTCGGCCACAACATGATGGCCCAGGGCGTGGCCGCCGAGCAGCTCACCCAGATCCTGTCCACCCTCAACGACATCCTGACCCAGCGCATCATCGAACTGGAGTGTTCCGCCACCCATGATTGCCGCCACGCCTTCTGCTGGCTGGCCTTCGGCTCGGAAGGCCGCCTGGAACAGACCCTGTCCACCGACCAGGACAACGGCATCATCTTCACCGTGCCCGAGGGGGAAACCGCCGACCAGGCCCGCGCCTGCCTGCTGCCCCTGGCCGAGCGCATCAACCGGGCCCTGGACGCCTGCGGCTTCCCCCTGTGCAAGGGCGAGATCATGGCCATGAACCCCAAGTGGTGCCTGTCCCTGGACGAGTGGAAGGCCACCTTCGCCCGCTGGATCGATGCCGGCGACCCGGAATCCCTGCTCAACGCCAGCATCTTCTTCGACTTCCGCCCGCTGCTGGGCCAGGAAAAACTGGCCGAGGAACTGCAGGCCTGGCTGCTGGCGAAGACCACCACCACGCCCCGCTTCCTGCACCAGATGGCCGCCAACGCCCTGCGCAACCGCCCGCCCCTGGGCCTGGTGCGCGACTTCGTGGTGGATGGCGAGGGCGACCAGGCCAATACCCTGGACCTCAAGCTCAACGGCACCACGCCCTTCGTCGACGCCGCCCGGGTGCTCGCCCTGGCCACCGGCGTGGCCGCCACCGGCACCTCCGCCCGGCTGCGGGGCGCCGGGCCGAAGCTGAACATTCCGGAATCCGAAGTCGAGGCCTGGCTGTCTTCGTTCTTCTTCATCCAGATGCTGCGCCTCAACGGCCAGCACGAGGAAATGGAGGCCGGCAAGCCCATGGACAACCGCATCGATCCGGACCAGTTGAACGACCTGGACCGCCGCATCCTCAAGGAATCCTTCCGTCAGGCGCGCAAGGTGCAGGCTCGCCTGGCCCTGGACTACAAGGTCTGAGCGCCATGGGCCTGTTCGATCGCTTTTTTGGCCGCCGCGTCGAGCTCGACCCCGCCGCCCGGCAACGCCTGGAGACCTGGCGGGCGCGGCCCGAACCCGGCCTGTCCGACGATTTCCGCGCCACCCGCCTGGTGGTGGTGGACGTGGAGACCACCGGCCTCGACCTGGCGCGCGACCGGCTCATCGCCATCGGCGCCTGCGCCGTGGAGAACGGCCAGGTGGTGATGGCCGACAGTTTCGAGATCGTGCTGCGCCAGGACAAGACCAGCACCAAGGACAACATCCTGATCCACGGCATCGGCGGCGAGGCTCAGCGCGACGGCCTGGAACCGGCGGAGGCCCTGCTGCGCTTCCTCGACTTCCTGGGCAAGTCGCCCCTGGTGGCGTTCCACGTCACCTTCGACCAGACCATGATCAAAAAGGCGGTGAAGGAATACCTGGGCTTCGAGTTCAAGCACCCCTGGCTCGACCTGGCCTATGTCATGCCCGGCCTGCTGCCGGAACATGCCCGCCGCTACCGCGCCCTGGACGACTGGTCCGGCCATTTCCGCATCAACAACTTCGCCCGCCACAGCGCCCTGGCGGACGCCCTGGCCACGGCCCAGTTGTTCCTGTGCGCCCTGCCCCTGGCGGAGGCCAAGCGCTCCACCTGCTACCGCAACCTCCAGGATCTGGAAAAGGCCCAGCGCTGGATCAGCTGGGAGAATTAATTTTTCCACGATTGCTGCAGTGCACATAATTTTTATCCCCGAACGCGCAATCGAAAAGTCAGGCCCGCTCTAGCCTGCGCGGCCACTGGGTTCCGCGTGTAAGCCTCGTGAAAGCTTCAATGTTGCGCCGCAATATTAGCGGCTGCTGATCAAGCCTTTGATTTCGTTGCGCTTTCTTGCTTCATTCGTGATACTCCGCTGCCCGCGTGGCTTTCTGCGCGCGGGTCTGGGGGAGGAGGGTCCGCTCACGCGGGCTTCCCAGACCGTACCACCTTGTTTCGATTGGAGGAGCGCAATGCAACTGACGGACAAGCACCGTGAGTATTGGAGCAAGAATTTGCGGCTGACCGCGGTTCTGCTCGCCATCTGGTTCGTGGTGACCTTCGTGGTCATCTACTTCGCACGTGAACTCAACGACATCGTCATCATGGGATTCCCCTTCGCCTTCTACATGGGCGCCCAGGGCTCTCTCATCATCTACGTCCTGGTCATCTGGTTCTATGCCCGGCGCATGAACCAGCTCGACCAGGAGTACGGCGTCCACGAAGGGGAGGACTGACATGAGCGCGGTATCGTCCAACACCGCCTTCTTCAACCAGTTGAAGAAGTACTACACGTTCTACACCGGCGGCTTCATCACCTTCGTCATCGTCCTGGCCATCCTGGAGCAGATGGGGGTCACCCCGAAGGTTCTGGGCTACATCTTCCTGGCCGCCACCATCGCCCTGTATGCCGGCATCGGCATCATGTCGAAGACCGCCGACGTGTCGGAGTACTACGTCGCCGGGCGCAGGGTGCCCGCCCTGTTCAACGGCATGGCAACCGGCGCCGACTGGATGTCGGCGGCGTCCTTCATCGGTATGGCGGGTACCCTGTACCTGACCGGCTATGACGGCCTCGCCTTCGTCATGGGCTGGACCGGCGGCTATGTGCTGGTGGCGCTGTTCCTGGCGCCCTACCTGCGCAAGTTCGGCCAGTTCACCATCCCCGACTTCCTGGGCGCCCGCTATGGCGGCCACCTGCCCCGGACCATCGGTGTGCTGGCGGCCATCATCTGCTCCTTCACCTACGTGATCGCCCAGATCTACGGCGTCGGCATCATCACCGCCCGCTTCACCGGCCTGGAATTCGCGGTGGGGGTCTATGTCGGTCTCGCCGGCATCCTGGTGTGCTCGTTCCTGGGCGGCATGCGCGCGGTGACCTGGACCCAGGTGGCCCAGTACATCATCCTGATCGTGGCCTACATGATCCCGGTGGTGTGGCTGTCGGTGAACATCACCGGCAACCCCATCCCCCAGATCGCCTACGGCCAGGCCCTGCAGGGCGTCACCGCCAAGGAGAAGGAGTTGAACGATCCCAACTCCGTGCTGGGCGCCGCCGAATTGACGGTCCGCGCCATCCACAAGGAGAAGGCCGCCGAATGGGGCGACAAGCTCAAGGCCCTGGACGCGGCCGTGGCCGCCGGCAACGGTGCCGCCTTCCACGCCGAGCAGAAGGCCAAGGTCGAGCAGAAACTGGCCGACCTGAAGGCCGCGCCCGAGCAGGATGCCAAGGCCATCGCCGCCGCCGAGAAGGATCTCAAGGACTTCCCGGCCGACATCGCCAAGCTGAAAGCCAAGTGGAAGGGCGCGGAAACCGGCGCCAAGGGTAAGGCCGGTCCGGTCGCCGCTCACGCGGTTCCCTTCTCCGGCAAGGGCGCCGAGAAGAAGCTGATGAAGGAGAATCCGGCCGCGACGCCGGAGGAAATCGCCAAGGCCAAGGCCGAGGACGAGGCCGCCTCCAGCGACAAGCGCAACAACTTCCTGGCCCTGGTGCTGTGCCTGATGGTGGGTACCGCTTCCCTGCCCCACATCCTGATGCGCTACTACACCACCCCCTCGGTGCGTGACGCGCGCAAGTCGGTGTTCTGGTCCCTGTTCTTCATCTTCCTGCTGTACTTCACGGCCCCCGCCCTGGCGGTGCTGGCCAAGTACGAGGTCTACCACCACCTGGTGGGCTCCTCCTTCGCCAGCCTGCCCGCCTGGGTCAGCAACTGGTCGGCGGTGGACGCGACCCTGATGAAGATCGTGGACATGAACAAGGACGGCCTGATCCAGCTTGCCGAAATCACCATCGGCGGCGACCTGATCGTGCTGGCGACGCCGGAAATCGCCGGCCTGCCCTACGTGATCTCGGGCCTGGTGGCCGCCGGCGGTCTGGCGGCGGCGCTGTCCACCGCGGACGGTCTGCTGCTGACCATCGCCAACGCCCTGTCCCACGACGTGTACTACAAGATGATCGACCCCAACGCTTCCACCGTGCGCCGCCTGACCGTGTCCAAGGCGCTGCTCCTGGTGGTGGCCGTGCTGGCCGCCTACGTGGCCTCGCTGAAACCGGGCGACATCCTGTTCCTGGTGGGCGCCGCCTTCTCCCTGGCGGCCTCGGCCTTCTTCCCCGCCCTGGTTCTGGGCGTGTTCTGGAAGCGGGCCAACTACCTGGGCGCGGTCATCGGCATGCTGGCGGGTCTGGGCGTGTGCATGTACTACATGTACGCGACCTACGACTTCTTCGGCATCCTGGATCCGCTCTGGTTCGGCATCAAGCCCATCTCCGCCGGCATCTTCGGCATGCCCGTCGGCTTCCTGGGCGTGATCATCGGTTCCCTGCTGACCTCGGCTCCGTCCAAGGAAATCCAGGAACTGGTGGACCACGTGCGTTACCCCAGCCTGACCGGGGACATCGACACCAAGGCGGCCTGATCGTGGCTTGATCGTCGCCTTGCCGACCACCCCGGTTCGCCGGGGTGGTCACCAACAAGAAGGCCCGCTCGCGCGGGCCTTCTTGTTGGTGCGTGCTGGTGCGTGCTTGTGTGTTTTTCCGCGCCGGTTCCGGGCGCTGCCCGGGAACCGATCAGGAGCCGGGCAAGTGGGCCACCAGATGCGCCAGGTCGGCCCGCTCGGCATCCCGGATCAGGCGCTTGGCGGTCTGGGGCTCGTGGTCGGCCAGGTGGCGGATCACCGCTTCCACCTTGCCGGGCTCGTGGCAGTGATGCCGGGCCATGCCCAGGGCATACCAGGCGGCGCCGTTCATGGGCTGGAGCTGGGCGGCCCGTTCCAGGGCCTCGGCGGCGGCGGCGTGGTCGCCCCGGTGGGCGTGGATCATGCCCTGGCCGTACCAGGCCCGGTCATGCCCGGGACTGAGTTCCGTGACACGGCGGAACGCCTCCAGGGCGCCGGGGCGGTCGCCGCCCTGCTCCCGCGCATAGCCCAGGTTGAACCAGGTATCGGCATGCTCGGGCTCCAGTTCCAGGGCCTTGCCGAACCAGTCCGCCGCCGCCGTCCAGCGTTTTTTCTGGGCATGGATCCAGGCCACGCTGCGGGCCGCGCGGACATCCCGCGGATCGGCGCGGAAACTGTCGGCGTAGGCTTCCAGGGCCTTGTCGTGCTGGCGAAACCAGTCCATGACGACGGCGCGCAGGGTGAAGCGAAGATGGTCGAAGTTCATGGTGGCGGTCGCGAACGATCGTGTTGAGAGGGGACTGGATTTTCCCGGTGGACATGCCATGGCACAAGCTAAAATCCAGCCTCCAACCGCACCCTTCGTCACGCCTCCCATGCAGATCGATCTTTTGCTGGTTTCCGTCCTGCGCGTCCTGGTCGAGGTCGCCGGCTTCGCCCTGCTCGGCCAGGGCATCCTGGCCCTGCTGGCGGGCAAGCACCGGTTCAACAACCTGTTCTACAAGATCCTGCAGACCATCACCGGGCCGGCCATCAAGGCGGTGCGCTTCATCACCCCGCGCTTCATCATCGATGCCCACGTGCCCATGGTGACCTTCTTCCTGCTGTTCTGGCTGTGGATCATGCTGGCGCTGGCCAAGCGCTACCTCTGCGGCCTGCATGGCCTGACCTGCTGAGCGGCCGGCGTTTCGGGGCGCCCGGTGTTTCCCGTTTCCTGGAAAGTCCTGCTGGCCTACGGCATCGGCAGCCTGGCCCTGGACGCGGTCAGCAACCCCCAGGCCGTCCTGCCCCTGGCTCTGGCGCCCTGGACGCCGCCCCTGGGGCTGAGCCTGGCATTCCTGCTGCTGTACGGGCTGCACTACGCGCCCCTGTTCATCGCCGTCACCTTCCTGGTGGGACTGCCCATCTACGGCCACACCCCCGACTGGCTGCCCGCCCTGTGGGCCGCCACCCTGCTCATGCTCGGCCTGGTGGCCCTGGCCGCCTGGCTGCTGCGAGGCCTGCGCATCGACCCGGAGCTGTCCACCCAGCGCGACCTGTCCTGGTTCCTGGTGGTGGCGGTGCTGGGCGCCTGGCTGGACGCGGGGGTCCACGTCTTCTCCCGCAGCCCGGAAGCGGCGCCCGATGTCCTGGCCTGGATGGCGGACCTGGTGAACTACTGGGTGGGCGCCCTGATCCGCCTGCTGATCATCGCCCCCCTGGTGCTGGTCCATGCCCGGCAGGACTGGAGCGCCTTCCGCCTGGACCGGGAAATGATGCTGCAGGGGCTGGCCATCGCCATCGCCCTGTGGGTCATCTTCGGCCTCAAGTACACCGACGAATTCAAGTTCTTCTACCTGCTGTTCCTGCCCCTGATCTGGATCGCCATGCGCCACGGCATCAAGGGCGCCACCGTGGCCCTGGCCGCCAGCCACGTGGGCATCAACGCCATCCTGGAATGGCGCGGCCTGCACGCCATCACCGTGGTGGAATTCCAGATGCTCATGCTGGGCCTGGCGGTCACCGGCCTGTTCCTGGGCCTGGCCGTCAGCACTCGCCGCGCCGCCGAGGAACGCCTGCACCAGCGCGAGGCCGAGCTCAACCAGGCCATGCGCCTGGCGGCGGCGGGCGAGATGGCCCAGGCCATCGCCCATGAACTGAACCAGCCCCTGGTGGCCGTGGCCAACTACGCCCGCGCCGGCCGCGCCATGCTGGAGGACCCGCCGCGCCACGCCGCCCTGCTGGCCGACACCCTGGACAAGATCGACCGGGAAGCCAACCGGGCCGGCCAGGTCATGCGCCGCCTGCGCGAGTTCTTCCGCGGCGGCGGCCTGCGTCCGGAAACGTTTTCGGCCCAGGAGCTGGTGGAGGAAAGCCTGGCCCACGTGCGCCGCCGGGCGGAACGGCAGGGCATCGGCATCGAAACCCGTTTCGAGGAACACCTGCCCCTCATCCATGCCGACCGGGTGCAGATGGGCACCGTCCTGCACAACCTGCTGGCCAACGCGGTGGAGTCCCTGACCGACAACCCGACCCTGTGGCGGGATATCGAGATCGCCGCGTCCGCGCATGGGCCGGATCGCCTGCGCATCTGCGTCAGCGACAGCGGCCAGGGCGTCCAGGCGGAGATGGAACAGCGCCTGTTCGACTCCTTCGCCACCAGCAAGACCGAAGGCATGGGCCTGGGCCTGGCCATCAGCCGCACCCTGGTGGAGGCCCATGGCGGCGAGCTCTGGCTAGACCACGTTCGCCCGGCCCGATTCTGCTTCACCCTGCCGACCCGGGCGGCCACAGAAAATCCGGCCCCGGCCTCCGATAGAATCCCCTGACTTCCCCTTACGAGACCCATCATGCCCGTCAATCTCGCCCCTCCCGATCCCGCTTCCCTGCTTCCCGTCCCCGGCGTCGAACTGGGCATCGCCAGCGCCGGCATCAAGAAGCCCGGCCGCCGCGACGTGCTGGTCATGACCCTGCCCCACGACTCCGAAGTGGTGGGCGTGTTCACCCAGAACCGCTTCTGCGCCGCCCCGGTCACCGTCTGCAAGGAGCACCTCCATAACGAGAAGGGCATCCGCGCCCTGGTGGTCAACACCGGCAACGCCAACGCCGGCACCGGCGATGACGGCCTGCGCCGCGCCCGGGAAACCTGCGCCGCCGCCGCCGTCGAGCTGGGCATCCTGCCGGAACAGGTGCTGCCCTTCTCCACCGGCGTCATCCTGGAGCCCCTGCCAGTGGACAAGCTGATCAACGCCCTGCCCGCCGCCGTCGCCGACCTGAAGCCCGGCAACTGGGCCGCCGCCGCCGAGGCCATCATGACCACCGACATCGTGGCCAAGGCCGCCTCCCGCAAGGTGGCCCTGGACGGCGTGGAGTTCGTCGTCACCGGCATCGCCAAGGGCTCCGGCATGATCCATCCCAACATGGCCACCATGCTGAGCTTCGTCGCCACCGACGCGCCGGTGTCCTGCGAGGCCCTGGAAGCCATGCTGCGCCACGCGGCGCATCGCTCCTTCAACTGCATCACCGTGGATGGCGACACCTCCACCAACGATTCCTGCATCCTCATCGCCACCGGCTCCACCCCCGCCCCCGTCATCATGGACGACGGCGACCGCCGCTTCGCCAGCCTGCAAGCCGCCGTCACCGAGGTCATGATCCAGCTCGCCCAGGCCATCGTGCGCGACGGCGAGGGCGCCACCAAATTCATGGAAGTGCGCGTGGAAGGCGGCAAGGACGAAGCCGAATGCAAGCAGGTGGCCTACGCCATCGCCCGCTCGCCCCTGGTGAAGACCGCCTTCTTCGCCTCCGACCCCAACCTGGGCCGCATCCTCGCCGCCGTCGGCTACGCCGGCATCCAGGACCTGGACGTGGACCGCATCCGCCTCTGGCTGGGCAATGTTCTGGTGGCGGAAAAGGGCGGCCGCGCCGCCTCCTACCAGGAAGCCGAAGGCGCCCGCGTCATGGCCGCCCCGGAGATCGCGGTGCGCGTGGACCTGGCCCGGGGCGACGCCGTCGCCACCGTGTGGACCTGCGACTTCTCGTATGACTACGTGAAGATCAACGCGGAATATCGAACCTGAGCCTTCTATCATTCCCCCTATGAGGTCCAGCAGGCACAAGAAGGAGCCATCATGAACACCCGAGTTGAGGCCATGGTCGAGCAAGCGAAAGTCCTGTCGGTAGAGGAGCGGGTCGCGCTGCTCGACGCGCTGGGTGAGTTGTTCAGCCCGCCCGATGCGCAATGGCAGGAAGCCTGGGCCAGGGAAAGCGAGGATCGCCTCGCGGCCTATGAGGCAGGGAAAATCGAGGCGGAGGACTTCGATGTGGCGATGGCCCGGCTGCGCAAGGAATTCCTGGGGTAATGAAGGTTCGCCTGCTGTCCGTCGCCAGCGCCGAATTGGCGGAAGCGCTGGCCTGGTATCGCGAACGCAGTCCCCGCGCGGCGGAGGGTTTCTGGTTGCGAGTTCAGGAAGCGCGCCGCTCCATCGCCTTATTCCCTCTCGCCGCGCCACCCATCTCCCGTCAGGCGCGGCGCTTCATTCTTTCCGGTTACCCCTACGATCTCGTCTACAGCGTACTGGCGGATGAAATCGTTGTTCTGGCCGTGGCCCACCACAGCAGGCAACCGAAATACTGGTCGCATCGTTTGCGGCAGGTTCCGGGGAAGGTCACGCCGCCGGAGTCGGAGTAGTTGCCACCAGTCAAGCAGTGGTGAGGCTTTCTCTTGCTACGAAAAAATGCGAGCCAGGCCCATTAACGAGCCTGAACGCGGAATACCGCGCCTGAGCCAGGCCTCCCTCAACGCCCGCCCAAGCGTTCCCCCCTTTGAAAAAGGGGGGACAGGGGGGATTCCGCAACACCCGGAAAGCGCATTTCCCGGTGCCCATTCGTGGGAGCGCCCTCCTCCCTCACGGCCGCACACTACTTCTCGAACGTCCCGAGCTTCGCCGAGCCGTGGATCTCGATCTGTTCGCCAACCGTCTTGCCGGTAAGCTCCTCTTCCAGCCACACCGCCGAATAGCTCTCGCCGAGTTCGCCGCGAACGACGTAGTTCCGATAGTCCTCCGGCTTGAACGTGACGGCTCCCTTCACCTGGTAAACCGTGTTCGTCAGCGTCAGGATGGGTGCGGCATATTCCGTCCGGCCCACCAGGGTAAACGTCGCATTCCGCGCGGGAACATTTCGCTCGATCAGCGACGGCGTCATGTGCATCCCGCGCCCCTGGTTGGCGGACAGCGTCCGTACCCGGCTGTTTTCGATCCGCTTTCCGTCGATCTCGGCCACATAGAAGAAATCCGCCTTCTTTTCGTTGTACGGCTTGACCGAATCCTTCATGATCGCCACCGGCCCCTTGTAGCCCTCCGGCATCGGCGGAGCGAACGGCGCACAGCCACCCAGCGAGATAGCCATGGCCAAACCGGCCAATACCCGGGTAGGGAGACGCGGGTTACGAGATATCAAGCGCATCTGACACTCACCCCACGCGCCTTCATCCGGTAGCTCGACCGCCCCATGTCGGTCCCCGCCAGGGCGATCTCCAGGGTTCCTTCCACCCATACCGCCTCCATGGCCTGCATGCCCTTCGCGGGCGGAGCAAGTGGATGCGGGCGCCGAAGTAGGGCACCAGGAAGCCGGCGATGCTGGCCGTGGCGCCGTTCATGGTCTCGTTGGCGGGAGCCTCGTCGACGCGGGTCGCGCGCTAGAATGAATTCTCCCCAGCAAAGCCGCCACCATGAACGACGAAGACGACGATCTCCCCAGCTACCAGGTCAGCCCCGAACTCGCCCTGCTCATCGCCCGGGCCAACGACCTGCTCATCCGCCTGGATGCCTGGCTGCCGCCCGCGCCCCAGCGGGTGGACTGGCGCGCCACCCTGGCCTGCCGCTGGCGCAAGCCCATGGGCCGGGGCATGCTGGCGCCGGTCGCCACCCTGAACTGCCCGCCCTGGGATGCCCTCACCGGCATCGATGAACAGAAGGCAGTCCTGGATCGCAACATCCGCCAGTTCCTCAAGGGCCTGCCCGCCAACAACATGCTGCTGGCCGGCAGCCGGGGTTGCGGCAAGTCCTCCCTGATCAAGGCCCTGTTGCCGCGTTACGCGAGGAAGGGACTGCGCTTGGTGGAAGTGGACCGTGACGATCTCGTCGACCTGCCCGACATCACCGACCGGCTGGCCGAGCAGCCGGGCAGGTTCATCCTGTTCGCCGACGATCTCTCCTTCGAACCTGGTGACGCCGCCTACAAGCCCCTGAAAGCCGCCCTGGACGGCTCCATCGCCGGCCTGCCTGCCAACGTTCTGATCTGCGCCACCTCCAACCGGCACCACCTGATGCCCGAGTTCTTCGCCGAGAACGAAGCCACGCTGCACCTGGGCGGCGAGGTGCGGCCCGGGGAGAGCACCGAGGAGAAGATCAGCCTGTCGGACCGCTTCGGCCTGGTGCTCACCTTCTACCCCTTCAACCAGGACGACTACCTGGCCATCGTCGCCGGCTGGGTGGCCGCCCTGGGCGGGGGAAAGGGAAATGATGCGGGGGATGAGGCCGACCTAGCCATGCGCGCGGAGGCCCTGCGATGGGCCATCCAGCGCGGCGGGCGTTCGGGTCGGGTGGCCCAGCAGTTCGCTCGGGACTGGGTGGGACGGCGGGGCTTGCGGGGCAAGGGCAACAAGGCTTGAACGGCCGGGTTTGCGCCGGCGCTTGCCGAGCGGGCCGGCTCCGACCAAGATGCGGCCAGCAAACAAGAATAGGGAGTAAGGCATGACCCTGGCCGTCGTCACCAGCCGCGCCCTGGCGGGCATGGAAGCGCCGGAGGTGGTGGTGGAGGCCCATCTTTCCAACGGCCTGCCCTCCTTCACGCTGGTTGGCCTGGCCGAGGCCGAGGTGAAGGAGGCCCGGGACCGGGTGCGCGCCGCCCTGCTGCAATCCGGCTTCGAATTTCCCCAGCGCCGCATCACCGTCAACCTGGCGCCCGCCGATCTGCCCAAGGAATCCGGACGGTTCGACCTGCCCATCGCCCTGGGGCTTCTGGCCGCCTCCGGTCAACTGCCGGCGAACACCTTGAAGGACTACGAATTCGCCGGGGAACTGGCGCTGACCGGCCAGTTGCGCCCGATCCGAGGCGCCCTGGCGATGATGCTGAGCGCCGCCCGATCCGGTCGGGCCTTCATCCTATCCCGCGCCAGCGCCGAGGAGGCGGCCCTGGTGGACGGGGCGGAAGTCTACGCCGCCGACAGCCTGCTTGCCGTGTGCGCCCATCTGACCGGCAGGGAGTCCCTGCCCCGGGCGGTTCCACGTGAAACATCCGAGGCGCCGAACTATCCGGACCTGGCCGACGTGAAGGGCCAACAGGCGGCCCGGCGCGCCCTGGAAGTGGCGGCGGCGGGCGGCCATTCCCTGCTCATGAGCGGTCCGCCGGGCACGGGCAAGTCCATGCTGGCCAGTCGCCTGCCCGGCATCCTGCCGCCCATGACCCAGGCCGAGGCCCTGGAATCCGCCGCCGTGCTGTCCCTGACCGGCGCCTTCCGCCTGGAGTCCTGGCGTACCCGGCCCTATCGTTCGCCGCACCATTCCGCCTCCGGCGTGGCCCTGGTGGGCGGCGGCAATCCGCCCCGGCCCGGCGAGGTGAGCCAGGCCACCCACGGCGTGCTGTTCCTGGACGAATTGCCGGAATTCGACCGCAAGGCCCTGGAGGTCCTGCGCGAGCCCCTGGAGGCCGGTCGCATCACCATATCCCGCGCTGCACGCCAGGCGGATTTCCCGGCCCGCTTCCAGTTGGTGGCGGCCATGAATCCATGCCCCTGCGGCTACCTGGGCCATCCCTCGGGCAAGTGCCGCTGCACGCCGGAACAGGTGGCGCGTTACCGGAGCCGCATTTCCGGCCCCCTGCTGGACCGCATCGACCTGCACGTCGAGGTGCCGGCGCTGCCCGAGGCGGATATGACCGCCGCCGAGGGCGGGGAATCATCGGCGGTGGTGCGGCTGCGGGTGGCCGCCGCCCGTGAACGCCAGCTCGCGCGCCAGGGCAAGCCCAATGCCCTGCTGGGCGGCAAGGAGATCGACCGGCATTGCGCCCTGGACGAGGCCGGCCAATCCCTGCTCAGGCACGCCATCACCCGCCTGAACCTGTCCGCCCGCGCCTACCACCGCATCCTGCGTGTGGCCCGCACGGTGGCGGACCTGGCCGGGGATGCCCACCCGAGCGCGGCCCATGTGGCCGAGGCGGTGCAATACCGGCGCGGCGCGGGCGGCTGAGTCGGCCCATAATCCCGTCTGGCTCAACTCCGCGAAACCCCATGCACGCCCTGGAAAGCTGGATCGAGGAAAAGCGTTCCGCCTGGCTCTACCGCATCGTTTCCGACGCGGAATCAGGCAGCGCGCGTCAGGTTCTGTTCCTGGAGCTGGCCCAGGCCGCCGACACCCAGGCGGCTTTGTGGGAAGCGGAGATGCGGAAGGCGGGCGTCGCCATCCCGGCAAGCTACCGGCCCGACGCCCGCACCCGCCTGGTGGGCTGGCTGATTCCCCGCTTCGGTGTGCGCCCCCTGAAGGCCATCCTGGCCGCCATGAAGGTGCGTGGCATGAGCCTGTATCACGGCGCTGCGCCCCACGGCACCCCGGTCAGCCTGGAACAGATGCGCGGCGAGCGGCACAAGACCCATGGCGCCGGCAACCTGCGCGCGGCGGTGTTCGGCGTCAACGACGGCCTGGTCTCCAACGCCAGCCTGATCCTGGGCGTGGCCGGCGCCGGTGCGCCCGCCGACGTGATCCTGCTCTCCGGCGCGGCGGGCCTGCTGGCGGGGGCCTTTTCCATGGCCGCCGGGGAATATGTCTCGGTGCGCTCCCAGCGGGAATTCCACGAATACCAGATCGCGCTGGAACGGGAGGAGCTGGACCAGTACCCCCAGGAGGAAGCGGCGGAACTGGCCCTGATCTACCAGGCCAAGGGCGTGGAAGGCGGCGAGGCCAGGCGCATGGCCCAGGCCCTGATCCGGGATCCGGACCGGGCCCTGGACACCCTGGCGCGGGAGGAACTGGGCCTCAATCCGGACGAGTTGGGCGCGCCCTGGGGCGCGGCCATTTCCTCCTTCCTGGCCTTCTCCTTCGGCGCCCTGATTCCCCTCTTGCCCTACCTGTTGCTGTCCGGTCGCACCGCCTTCACCGGCGTGCTGCTGGCCAGCGGCATCAGCCTGTTCGGCGTCGGCGCCGCCATCAGCCTGTTCACCGGCAAGCGGGCCTTGTTCGGCGGCCTGCGCATGTTGACGATCGGCGCCGCGGCCGGGACCGCCACCTGGTTCATCGGCGGCGCCCTGGGGGTGGCCCTGGGATAGAATCCCGGGCTGATCGCTTATCCACGATTCACGACCCACCATGGCCGACCGCACCTTCAGCATCGAATTCTTCCCGCCCAAGACCCCGGAGGGCATGGCCAAGCTGCGCGCAACCCGCCGCCAACTGGCCCAGCTCAAGCCGAAATTCTTCTCGGTGACCTTCGGCGCCGGTGGCTCGACCCGGGACCGCACCCTGGAAACCGTGCTGGAAATCCAGGCCGACGGACTCGCCGCCGCGCCCCACCTTTCCTGCGTGGGCTCGACCCGGGGCAGCCTGAGGGAAATCCTGGAAACCTACCGCGCCAACGGCATCCGCCACATCGTCGCCCTGCGCGGCGACCTGCCCTCCGGCATGGCCGAGCCGGGTGAATTCCGCTACGCCAACGAACTGGTGAGTTTCATCCGCCAGGAAACCGGCGACTGGTTCGAGATCGAGGTGGCGGCCTATCCGGAAACCCATCCCCAGGCCCGCAACTACCGCGAGGACCTGCTGAACTTCAAGCGCAAGGTGGACGCCGGCGCCAATGCCGCAATCACCCAGTATTTCTTCAACCCGGACGCCTACTTCAACTTCATCGACGACTGCGCCGAACTGGGCGTGACCCTCCCCATCGTGCCGGGCATCATGCCCATCTCCAACTTCAGCCAGTTGTCCCGCTTCTCGGCCGCCTGCGGCGCGGAGATTCCCCGCTGGCTGAGCCGCAAGATGGAGAGCTACCTGGACGACACCGCCTCCATCAAGGCCTTCGGCCTGGATTTCATCACCGGCATGTGCCAGAAGCTGCTGGAGGGCGGCGCCCCGGGACTGCATTTCTACGCCCTGAACCAGGCCGGACTGACCAGCACCATCTGGCAAAGGCTGGGGCTGGAACGATAAGACGGGCATTACGGGAGGTTGCCATGAGGATATTGCTGGCCGACGATCACCCCCTCTTCCGGGAAGGGGTCAAGCCGGTCCTGGAGAAGCTGGATCCCGACGCCGAGATCATCGAAGCGGTGGACTTTCCCTCCGCCTTCGAGGCCATGCGCCATGGCGGCGAAATGGATCTGGCCCTGATGGATCTCTACATGCCGGGCATGTCGGGCATCGACGGCGTCATCCGCTTTCGCGCCATGTTTCCCGACATCCCCCTGGTGATCCTGTCCGCCTCCGAACAACTCGATGACATGCAGAAACCCCTGGCCGCCGGCGCCCTCGGCTACATCAGCAAGTCGTCATCCAGCGACATGATCCTGGGCGCCTTGCGGCGGGTGCTCGCCGGCGGCGTCTATACCCCGCCCAGCCTGCTCGACGGGGATGATGACGAGGCCGCGGCGGCCGCCGCCGCCGCGGTCGGCAAACGCTATCCCGCCCTTTCCGGGCGGCAGATCGAGGTCCTGCGCCATCTGGCCAAGGGCTCCAGCAACCGCCAGATCGGCGAGGCCCTGGATGTCACCGAGGGAACCATCAAGCTGCATGTGGCCGCCATCTTCCGCATACTCAAGGTCAACAACCGAACCGAGGCCGTGCTGGTAGCCCAGAAGATGGGGCTCGACGGCGACGACTGAGCCCGTCCCAGGCGTGAGCCGCTTCCGCCCCACTCTCGGTCTTCGGCTGCGCATCCTGGCGGTCGCCATGCTCCCCCTGATGATGGGGGTGAGTCTGTTCGCCGCCTACTTCACCCATCGCCTGGTCAGCGAGGCGGAGCGGGAACTGGAAACCCTGGGCATTGAAGCCGCCCACCACCTGGGGGAAGCCGCGGCCTTCGACCTGTCCTCCGGCAACCTTCCCAACGTCAAGCGGCTGCTGGATTTCGATCGGGCCGCGCGGGAAATACCGGTCATCGCCATCACGGATGGCCAACGCTGGCTGTTGATCAGCGGCAACACCTTGGCATTGCCGGACCTCAACGGCGCGCCGCCGCCGGAGCGCTGGCGCCTCGGCGCCATGCATTATTTCACCCATGCCGTCCACCCGGGTCTCGCCGGCGAGGCGAGCGCCGGCCTGAACAACAAGATGGATGGCACTGGTCTTTGGGTACTGGTGGGGCTGGACCGGGGGCGCGTGGAGCTGACCCGTTCCCAGATCGGGCTGGCGGCCGCAGGCATGGCCGCCCTCAGCGTCCTGCTCGCCCTCGTCCTGGCCTGGCGGCTGGCCGGTGGCGTCAGCCGGCCCCTCCAGGCCATCACGGCGACCGTGGCCAGACTGGCCGACGGCCATCTCACCGAACGCACGCCGGAGTCTTCTCCCGGTGAAATCGGCCTGCTGGAAAGCGGCGTGAACCGCATGGCCCAAGCCCTGGAGGAAAACCGGCGCGATCTTGAACGACGCGTCCAGGATGCCACCGCCGAGCTGCGGGGCCAGAAACTCGCGGCGGAGTCCGCCGTCAAGGCCAAGTCCCGCTTCCTGGCGGCGGCCAGCCACGACCTGCGGCAACCCCTGCATGCCCTCTCCCTGCTGGTGGCGGCCCTGAAAGATCGGGTCCGGGACAAGGAATCCCGGCGTCTGGCCGAACACATCGAGGCCTCCGCCTCGGCCATGGAGGGCCTGCTCAATGCCCTGCTGGACCTGTCCAGGCTGGATGCCGGCGTCGTCGAGGCGCATCCGGTGTGTTTCCCCGTCGCCCGGGTGTTCGAGCGCGTGGAAAACCAGTTCGCCCTCCTGGCCAGGGAGCGGGGCCTGGGCCTGAGCGCCCAACCCACCAGCCTGTGGGCCTACACCGACCCGGTGCTGATGGAACGCATCCTCGCCAACCTGGTGGCCAACGCCCTGCGCTACACCGAACACGGACGCGTGCTGATCGGCGCCCGCCGCGTCGGCGACAAGCTGATCCGCGTCGAAGTCCGGGATACCGGCAAGGGCATCCCGGAGGAATTCCAGGAGCGCATCTTCGAGGAGTATTTTCAGCTGGAAAACCCGGAGCGGCACCGGGACAAGGGCCTGGGACTCGGCCTGGCCATCGTCTCCCGCCTGGCCAATTTGCTGGGTGGGCATGTGAGTGTGCGCTCACATCCAGGTCGCGGCTCCTGCTTTCACCTCCAGGTCGCCCGCTGCTCGGCCGCCGCCCAGCGGATGGCCGCCTCGCTCCCGGCCTCGCCGGGTTTCGCGCTGCCCCTGGAGCATGCCCTGGTGGCGGTCATCGACGACGACGAGGCGATCCTGGAGGCCATGGCGGAAGTGTTCGACCACTGGGGCGTGGGCCTTGCCGCCGGCGTCGATGCCGAGCAGGTACGCGACGAACTGGTGGCATTGGGGCGAGCGCCGGACATCATCCTGTGCGATTACCGACTGCGCTCGGGCCACACCGGCATCGAGGCCGTCCACCTGCTGCGCCAAGCCTTCGGCGCGGACATCGCCGCCGCCCTGCTGACCGGCGACACCGCCCCCGACACCATCCAGGCCATCGATGCCAGCGGCCTGCCGGTACTGCACAAACCGCTGAAACCCGCCAAACTGCGGGCCTTCCTCTCACACCTCCTGGCCACCCCTCCGGGCCAGCCCGCCCACAAGAGCTTCGAACAATGAAAACCCTCTCCCTCGTCCTGCTTGTTACCGGTCTGCTGGCCGGGCCGGCCTACTGGATCCACGCCAAGTTCTTCACCGGCTCCCGGGTGGCCCTGGTGACCCTGGAGCAGCCGGCCGGCGCCGGCCCGGCCGCGTCCTGGCGCTCCCCGGAATTCACCCTGGCGCCCGAGATGGCGCCGGTGGGTCTCATCCTCGACGCCAGCGGCAGCTTCTCGCCCAACATGGACGAGAACCGACCGCCCAGGGACCGCTACACGGCGACCCTTTACCGGGACGGCGAGGCCGCCCAGCCCCTCGGCTTCACCCTGGGGGTCAAACATGTGACCGACTCCAGCCCCGTATTCAAGGAACACCTGGTGTTCTTCCAGGTGGTCAAGCCGGGGCGTTACCATCTGGAGGTCACGCCCGCCGCCGAGCCCGTGATCAGGATCGACCGCATGCGGCTGGAAGCCCGTCAGCACCTGCATGAGCCCGACAATCGCATCGTGACCGCAGGCCTGGTGGTCATGGTTCTGGGTATCCTCGGCTTCGTCATGTGATCGACTCGAAAGGAGAATCGCCATGTCACCCGCTTTTCCCCAACCCCGCGCCCGCGCCGGCCTGCTGGCCGCGCTTCTGTTCCTGTCGCAAATACCGGCCTGGGCCACGCCGCCCTCCCACGCCCCGGCCCATGGCTGGCGCAAGCAGCACGACCCCGCCTACATGGGCTACACCGGCGAAAAATGGGACAAGGACTACGGCATCCTGGCCGGGCGCTGCAACCGGGAAGCCGTCGGGGCCGCCCTGGGCGGCGTCATCGGCGGCGCCATCGGCAGCCAGGTCGGCAAGGGCGACGGCAACAAGGTCGCCATCATCATCGGCGCGGCCCTGGGCGCCGCGCTGGGCGCCAAGGCGGGCCGGGACATGGACCGCGGCGATGCCGCCTGCATCGGCCATGCCCTGGAACTGGCCAAGGATGGCCAGAGGGTTTCCTGGAACGACGACGCCGGCACCCAGTACCGGCTGAAGCCCATCAAGGGTTTCAGCCAGAACGGCCTGCCCTGCCGCGGCTTCGAGCTAACCGTGGGGAGCAGGACCTCGCGACAGAACGCCTGCCAGACCGGGCCGGGTACCTGGGAACTCCGATAGCAACCCGCCCCGGGTCCATCGGGCCGGAGCGGAAATCCGGCATCGCCCGATGTTTGCCGCGCCACAGCCGCCGCGCCAGGTCAGGAAAAGCTTGGCAGCAGATTTTCCTCGCCGGTCAGGACCTGGGCGGCGGACCCCACCAGCAGGGCGTCGGGGGCGTGGGCCACGTGCTCGTCCTTGCCGGGATAAGACAGGCTGTGCAGGAAATGGCGCATGCAGTTCAGGCGCGCCCGCTTCTTGTCGTCGGACTTGATCACCAACCAGGGGGCGTCCGCGGTATCGGTGTGGAAGAACATGGCGTTCTTGGCTTCGGTGTACTGGTCCCACATGTCCAGGGACTTGATGTCGATGGGGGACAGCTTCCAGTGCTTGAGGGGGTCGTCGCGACGGGAGATGAAGCGGCGCAACTGCTCTTCCCGGCTCACCGAGAACCAGTACTTGTAGAGCCGCACGCCGCTGTTCACCAGCATGCGTTCGAACTGGGGGGTCTGGCGCATGAATTCCAGGTATTCATGGGGCGTGCAGAAGCCCATGACCCGCTCCACGCCGGCCCGGTTGTACCAGGAGCGATCGAACAGCACCATTTCCCCCGCCGTGGGCAGGTGCTGGATGTAGCGCTGGAAATACCACTGGCCCCGCTCCCGGTCGGAAGGCTTGTCCAGGGCCACCACCCGGGCGCCGCGCGGGTTGAGGTGCTCGGTGTAGCGCTTGATGGTGCCGCCCTTGCCGGCCGCGTCGCGGCCCTCGAACAGGATGACGATCTTCTGGCCGGTGTCCTTCACCCAGTTCTGCACCTTGAGCAGCTCGATCTGGATCTTTTCCTTCTGGGCCTCGTAATCCGCCCGGCGCAGACGGGTACGGTAGGGGTAGCTGGCCGGCAGGGCTGCGTAGTCGCTTTCCTCGTTGGTGCCATGGGGCGCGTGGGCCACCGCCATGGCCACCGGGTCGTGGCTGATGGCCTCGATCTCGGCCACGGCGGACGGATTCGCCTCGTGGCCCGGAGGCGTCTGGGGGATGATCACCACCCCTTCCGGGGCTGGAACCACGGCAACCGCTTCCGCCACGGCGGACGCCTGGGGCGTGTCCTGACCGATGGGCGCCGCCGGCTCGATCGGTGCCGTCGGCCCGCCGGTGGTCACGGGTTTCGCGGCGGCGCGACGGCGACGGGCGGGAGCGGCGGTTTTGGCGGCGGGCGCGCGCTTGGTCAGGACCATGGTGTTCTCCTGGGTTGCAAAGTTTTGAATTATGGCGCCGGCTATCATTTCGCGGCATCACGCTTATTTATCCGAACGCGTCGCGAAATCCGCGGCTGGCGCATTAGCCTTCCTTTATTTACGTGCACTTGCGGGCAAACTTAAGCATTGTTTGCCGAGGAGGTCATCATGAAATTCTTGCTTTTGCTGTCCCTGCCTATCCTGCTCGGCGGCTGCATCTCCTTCAGTGCCAGCGAGGCGACCTCGCCGGAATACGTCAACGCCTGCGCCAACCGGGAACAGCAATGTCGCGAGGTGTGCGGCAGCGCCGGGGTCCAGGGCTACAGTTGCAGCGCTCGTCCGGGCGAGGGCATCGACTTCAAGTGTGAGTGCCGCAAGCCCGGCCAGGCGATTTGATGCCGCCTCCAACGCAGTTGTATCGCCTCCTCCAGAGCCAGGGCTTCGGCAGCCGCAAGGCCTGCCGCGAGCTTGTCGCGGCCGGCCGGGTCAGCGTCAACGGCGTGCCTGGCGACGATCCCGACCGGGAATTCGAGATCGATGGCCTGGTGCTGGACGTGGACGGCGAGGCCTGGCCCTACCGGGATAAGGTCTACCTGGCGATGCACAAGCCCGCCGGCCATGAGTGCTCCCACCAGGCCCGCCATCATCCCAGCGTGTTCGGCCTGCTGCCTGCCCCGCTGCTGGCCAGGGGCGTGCAATGCGTCGGCCGGCTCGACCAGGACACCACCGGCCTGCTGCTGCTTTCCGACGACGGCGCTTTCATCCATCACCACACATCGCCGAAACGCCTGGTGGGCAAGGCCTATCGCGTCCTGTGCAAGCATCCGGTGCATGACGACATGGCGCGAGCCCTGCTGGCCGGCGTGCTGCTGCGGGACGAGAGCGCGCCGCTGGCCGCCCGGCGCTGCATCCTGGTCGGCGAACGGGAACTGGAACTGACCATCACCGAAGGCAAGTACCACCAGGTGAAACGCATGGTGGCCGCCGCCGGCAACCGGGTCGAGGCCCTGCACCGGATCGCCGTGGGCGGATACCGGCTGCCCCCGGACCTGCCGGCCGGAAGCTGGACATGGCTGGAACCGGCGGATCTGGAAAGACTGAACCGGCCGCCAAGCGATGGACCCGATTTCTCGGCGGCGATCGAACCCGTCAAGCCCGCTTGAACCGGCGCTCGGCGACAGCGGTCAACCGAGCTTATTAGGTTCAAATCCCGGCCCGCGCCAGGAACCTGTCCAGTTGATTGGCGAAGGCCTGGCGGTCCGCCTGGGAAAACGCCGCCGGGCCCGACGAGGCGAGGCCGGCGCCGCGCAATTCCTCCATGAAATCCCGCATGTTCAGGATCTCGCGAATGTTCTCCCGGCTGTAGAACTCGCCGCGCGGATTGAGGGCGTGCCCGCCCTTCGCGATGACCTGGGCCGCCAGGGGGATGTCGGCGGTGATGACCAGATCGCCCGCCTCCAGGCGCCGCGCGATCTCGTCGTCCGCCACGTCGAAGCCGTGGGGCACCCGCAAGGCCCGGATGTAGGCCGAGGGCGGCACCCGCAACAACTTGTTGGCCACCAGGGTCATGGCAATGCGCTTGCGCTCAGCGGCCCGGAACAGGATGTCCTTGATGACCGCCGGCGTGGCGTCGGCATCGACCCAGATATGCATCAATCCCTCCCCGCCAGCCAGGCCAGGACACCCGCCCCCGCCGCGCGGCCGCTGGCGAAACAGGCGGTGAGCAGGTAGCCGCCGGTGGGGGCTTCCCAGTCCAGCATCTCGCCGGCGCAGAACACCCCGGGCTGGGCGCGAACCATGAGGCGCTCATCCAGTGCCGGGAATGACACGCCGCCGGCGCTGCTGATGGCTTCCTCCAGCGGCCGGGCCGCGATCAGGCGCAGGGGCAGCGCCTTGATGGCGGCGGCCAGGCGCGTGGCATCGGCGAAGTCCCCGGCCGGCAACCGTTCCCGCAGCAGTCCGGTTTTCACCCCCTTGAGGCCGAGCCGGCTTTGCAGGTGGCTGGACATGGAGCGGGAACCCCTCGGCCGGGCGATTTCCTCCGTCAGGCGCGGCAAATCCCACCCCGGTGCCAGGTCCAGGTGGATCAAGGCGCTGCCCGTGGCCTCGATGGCATCCCGCAAGCGCGAGGAAAAGGCATAGATCAGGCTGCCTTCCACGCCGGTTTCCGTCACCACGAACTCGCCCTGGCGGCGCTCGCCGTCGCCGGTCGCATCGGTGTACTCAAGCATGACCGGCTTCACCGGCTGGCCCGCGAAGCGCTCGCGAAAGTGGGCGCTCCAGCCCACGTCGAAGCCGCAGTTCGCGGGTTTGAGCGGTGTCACGGGAATATCCCGCCCGGCCAGCACCGATACCCAGGCGCCGTCGGAGCCGAATTTCGACCAGCTGCCGCCCCCCAGGGCCAGGACCACCGCGTCGGCGCGGACCAGGCATTCGCCTTCCGGCGCGGCGAAACGCAACGCCTCCCCCTCCCAACCCAGCCAGCGATGGCCCACGTGAAAGCGCGCTCCGGCCTGGCGCAGACGATGCAGCCAGGCCCGCAGCAAGGGCGCGGCTTTCATTTCCCGGGGAAACACCCGGCCGGAACTGCCGACAAAGGTTTCCACGCCCAGGTCATGGGCCCAGGCGCGCATGTCATCCGGGCCGAAGGCGTCGAGCAGGGGTTCGAGTTCCTTCCGGCGTTCGCCGTAGCGGGACAGGAAGTTACCCCGGGGCTCGGAATGGGTCAGGTTGAGACCGCCGCGCCCGGCCAGCAGGAACTTGCGGCCCAGGGAAGGCATGCGGTCGTAGAGATCGACCCGGGTGCCACCCCGGGTCAGGATTTCCGCCGCCATCAGCCCGGCCGGACCACCGCCGATCACCGCGACGCGATGGGGGGACGAGGGGCTCGGCGTGATGCGTGAGTGAATGCTCACTGTCCGTCCGACACCATGCTCAACGCCACCACCTCCGCCACCTTGATGCCGTCCACCGCCGCCGACAGGATACCGCCGGCGTAGCCCGCGCCCTCGCCGGCCGGATACAAACCCCGCGTGTTGAGGCTCTGGTAATCCTCGCCCCGGGTCAGGCGGATGGGCGATGAGGTGCGCGTCTCCACGCCGGTGAGCACCGCGTCGTCCATGGCGAAGCCCTTGATCTGCTTGTCGAAGGCGGGCAGGGCCTCGCGGATCGTGGCGATGACGTAGTCGGGCAGGCAGTCGGACAGGTCGGTCCAGCGCACCCCGGGTGTATAGGAGGGAAGCACCGACCCGGGCCCGGTGGAGGCTCGTCCGGCGAGGAAATCGCCGACCTTCTGGGCCGGCGCGGCGTAAGTTCCGCCCCCGGCCCGGAATGCCTCCTCCTCCCAGTGGCGCTGGAAGTCCATGCCGGCCAGGGGATTGGCTTTCACGTCGCCGGGGAAGTCCTCCGGCGTGATGCCCACCACGATGGCGGCGTTGGCATTGCGCTCGTTGCGGGAATACTGGCTCATGCCGTTGGTCACCACGCGCCCCGGTTCCGACGTGGCGGCCACCACCGTGCCGCCCGGGCACATGCAGAAGCTGTAGGCGGTGCGGCCGTTGCCGGCGTGGTACACCAGCTTGTAGTCGGCGGCCCCCAGGGCCGGGTTGCCGGCCTGCTCACCGAAGCGGCAGTGGTCGATGAGGGACTGGGGATGTTCGATACGCAAGCCCACGGAAAAGGGCTTGGGCTCGATATGGACGCCCCGCTCGGCCAGCATGCGGAAGGTATCCCGGGCGCTGTGGCCCAGGGCCAGGATCACGTGGTCGGCGAGGATGCGCGCGCCATCGGCCAGGATCACGGCCCTGATCCGCCCCGCCTCGATCTCCACATCGACAACCCGGCTCTGGAAGCGGATCTCGCCCCCCAGGCCCTCGATGCTGGCGCGCATGTGCTCCACCATGGACACCAGCTTGAAGGTGCCGATGTGGGGCTTGCTCACGTACAGGATTTCCGGCGGCGCGCCGGCCTTCACGAATTCTTCCAGCACCTTGCGGCCGTGGTGCAGGGGGTCCTTGATCTGGCTGTAGAGCTTGCCGTCCGAGAAGGTGCCGGCACCGCCCTCGCCAAATTGCACGTTGGATTCCGGGTTCAGTTCACCCTTGCGCCACAGGCCCCAGGTGTCCCGGGTGCGCTCCCGCACCGCCTTGCCCCGTTCCAGGAGAAGGGGCCGGAAGCCCATCTGGGCCAGGACCAGGGCGGCCAGCAGGCCGCAGGGGCCCGCGCCCACCACCACGGGCCGCGACTGGCATCCCGCCGGCGCCCGGGCGACGAAACGGTAGGCCAGGTCCGGCGCGGGCGCCACGTGCCGGTCGCCACGCAGCCGCCTCAATACGGCGGCCTCATTCCTCACCTCCACATCCAGGGTGTAGATGAGCGCGATCTTGGCGCGCTTGCGGGCATCGTAGCCGCGCCGGCGGATTTCGAATCGGATCAGCTGGTCGGCCGGGATAGCCAGTTTCCCGAGGATGGCGTCACGCAGATCGGATTCGGGGTGATCCAGGGGGAGTTTGACTTCGGTCAGTTGCAACATGGGAGGCATCTTTGCAATGAACGGGCGCCGAGGGGCGCGTGCTTCCCGGGAAACGATGACTGGCGAACTTGTCCTTTCGCCGCCCGGACGTTTCCCGCTAATTGGGCCGGTAAGACTGCAGGCGTTGGGCTTCCCTGGCAATCATGCCTTCGAGTTCGCCCAGATGTTCCTCGACCTTTTGTTCGCCCTTGCGCGCGCCCAGCACCGTCAATTCGGGCATCTTGTCGAGAACCTTCCTGCCCACCGGGGTGCGGTAAAAGCGGGCCAGTTCCTCAAGTTCCGCCTGGGTGAAGGCATCCGCGTAAATCCTGGCCAGATCGGCCTTCAGGTTGTCGAAGCCCATGTATTTGTTCATGAACTCCAGCATCACGTCCTTGAAGGGCACCAGTTCCGGGCTCTTGTCCACTTCGGCATAGGTCACCTGCTCGACGGTTCGCGCCAGGTTGACCCTCATGTCCATGGCTTCGAGCAGGCTCAGGGCGGCATTGATGCGGCTGTCCTCCAGGGCGGCATGGGTCTCGAAGCTGAACGCCAGCAGGATCGGGGCCAGATATCGATAGGGTATTTTCAGCATGGCGCCGTCTCACACATCCAGGTTTCTGACGCCCAGCGCATTGGTCTCGATGAAGTTGCGGCGCGGCTCCACTTCCTCGCCCATGAGGGTGGTGAAGATGCCGTCGGCGGCGATGGCATCCTCGATCTGCACGCGCAGCAGGCGTCGGACCTTGGGATCCATGGTGGTTTCCCAGAGCTGTTCCGGGTTCATCTCGCCCAGGCCCTTGTAGCGCTGGATACCCAGGTTCTTCTTGACCTCGTTGAGCAGCCAGTCGAGGGCCTGCTTGAAGTCGTAGGCGGCGGTCCGTGATTCCCCCCGGCGGATTTCCGCGCCTTCCCGGATGAGGCCGGTGAGGATTTCCGAGGTGCGGCGCAACTGGTCGTAGTCGCCGCCTTCGATGAAGTTGGCGTCCAGATGGCTGGTGTGGCCGATGCCGTGCCGGGTCTTGGTGATTTCCAGGCGCCAGCCGATCTCGCCCTCGGGTTGGGAGGGGGAAATCCTGACGGGACCCAGCTTCCCGAGTTCGGCGCCGAGCCGCTCGGCGGCCAGGCCGGCCTCTTCTTCCGTGTTGAGGCTGATGGTGGGGATCTTCAGCAGGCTGTACAGCACATCGCCATCCAGGCGGCGGGACAGGCGTTCGATCATGGCTTCGGCCAGGAGGAATTCCCGGGCGATGCGCTCGAAGCTGTCCCTGGCCAGGGGTTCGGCGCCGGCGGCGGGGATGAGTTCGGCGCCGTTGAGGGCTTCCCGCAGCAGGTACTGCTTCAGCTCGTATTCGTCCTTGATGTAGCTTTCCCGCTTGCCCTGCTTGACCTTGTACAGGGGCGGCTGGGCGATGTAGATGTGGCCGCGCTCCACCAGCTCGGGCATCTGCCGGTAGAAGAAGGTGAGCAGCAGGGTGCGGATGTGGGAGCCGTCCACGTCCGCGTCGGTCATGATGATGATGCGGTGGTACCGGAGATTGGCCGGGTTGTAGTCATCCTTGCCCAGGCCGGAGCCGATGCCGGTGCCGAGCGCGGTGATCAGGGTGACCACTTCCTGGGAGGACAGCATCTTGTCGAAGCGGGCTTTCTCCACGTTGAGGATCTTGCCCTTGAGCGGCAGGATGGCCTGGAACTTGCGGTCGCGGCCCTGCTTGGCGGAGCCGCCGGCGGAATCGCCCTCCACCAGGTAGAGCTCGCACAGGGCGGGGTCCTTCTCCTGGCAGTCGGCCAGCTTGCCGGGCAGGCCGGCGGAATCCAGCACGCCCTTGCGCCGGGTCATGTCCCGCGCCTTGCGGGCGGCTTCGCGAGCGCGCGCGGCCTCGACGATCTTGGCGCAGATCAGCTTGGCGTCGGCGGGACGCTCCTGCAGGTATTCGGACAGCTTGGCGGAGACGGTTTCCTCCACCGCCGGGCGGGCTTCCGAGGACACCAGCTTCATCTTGGTCTGGGAGCCGAACTTGGGGTCGGGCATCTTCACCGAGAGCACGCAGGCCAGGCCTTCGCGCATGTCGTCGCCGGTGATTTCCACCTTGGCCTTCTTGGCGATGTCGTGTTCCTCGATGTATTTGTTGATCACCCGGGTCATCGCCGCGCGCAGGCCGGTGAGGTGGGTGCCGCCATCGGATTGCGGGATGTTGTTGGTGAAGCAGAGCACCTGTTCCTGGTAGCCGCTGTTCCACTGCATGGCCACTTCGGATGTGATGACGACGCCGGAATCGCCCACCTTGGATTCGCCGGTGGCGTAGAACACGTTGGGATGCAGCACGGTCTTGGATTTGTTGATGTATTCGACGAAGCCCTTCACGCCGCCGGAGAAGGCGAAGTTCTCGGTGCGGCCGTCGCGTTCGTCAATCAGCTCGATCTTGACGCCGTTGTTCAGGAACGAGAGTTCGCGGATGCGCTTGGACAGGACGTCGTAGTGGAAATCGATGACGTTGCCGAAGATTTCCTCGTCCGCCGAGAAGTGGATCTCGGTGCCGCGCCGCGCGCTGTCGCCGATCACCTTCAGTGGCGAGACCTCGACGCCGTTGTGGACCTCGATCAGGCGGTTCACCGGCGCGCCGCGCTGGAATTCCATGAAGTGCTTCTTGCCGTCCCGGTGGATGGTCATGCGCAACCATTTCGACAGGGCGTTCACGCAGGACACGCCGACGCCGTGCAGGCCGCCGGACACCTTGTAACTGTTCTGGTTGAACTTGCCGCCGGCATGCAGCACCACCATGACGATCTCGGCGGCGGAACGCTTGGGCTCGTGCTTGTCGTCCATCTTCACGCCGACCGGGATGCCGCGGCCGTTGTCGGACACGGAAATGGAATTGTCCGGGTGGATGATGACCTTGATGTCGTCGCAGTAGCCGGCCAGGGCTTCGTCGATGGCGTTGTCCAGCACCTCGAACACCATGTGGTGCAGGCCGGAGCCGTCGGAGGTATCGCCGATATACATGCCTGGCCGCTTGCGCACCGCCTCCAGTCCTTCCAGTTGCTGGATGCTGTCCTCGTCGTAGCCGCCGTTGCCGGTACCGTTCTGTTGTTCCACGTGAAACCTTTATGGTGAATGGGGAATGGGGAATGGAGGGTGGCGAGCGGGGTTGGGTTTTCCCCTCTCCCTACTCCCCACTTCCTGCTTCCCGGATCAAATGCGCATCGGCATGACCACGTAGCTGAAGTTTTCCTCTCCCGGCACGGTGATCAGCAGGGAACTGGTTGGATCCCCGAAGCTGCACTGGACGGCTTCCGCCGTCAGGTTGTTGAGCACGTCCTGCAGGTACTGGACGTTGAAACCAATGTCCAGGGGTTCGCCGCTGTAGTCGATGTCCAGTTCTTCCTGAGCTTCCTCCTGCTCGTTGTTGCTGCAGGCAATACGCAGGCTGCCGGCCGTGAGGGCGACGCGCACGCCCCGGTACTTGTCGTTGGTCAGGATGGCCGCCCGGGTCAGGGACTGGGACAGGCGCTGGCGCTGCATGACGAAGCGCTTGTCGTGGCCCACCGGGATGACCCGTTGCCAATCGGGAAACTTGCCGTCCACCACCTTGCTGCGCAATTCGAAATCCGGCCGGCGGAATACCACCTGGCTCTGGTTGACCTGGATGTGCACGGGATCGTCACCTTCGCCCAGCAGCTTGCCCAGCTCCAGGACGGTCTTGCGCGGCAGGATGACGTCCACGCCCTGGACCACCTCCTCGTCCAGTTCGGCGCCGTCCACCGCCAGGCGATGACCATCCGTGGCGGCGACGGTGAGGCGCTTGCCCTGCACCGAGAACAGCATGCCGTTGAGGTAATAGCGAATGTCCTGGACCGCCATGGCGTACTGCACCCGGGACAGGAGTTGTTTGACCTTGCCCTGGGGCAGGCTGAAGGACAGGCCCTGGCCCTCGGGTATCTGGAGTTTGGGGAAATCCCGGGCCGGCAGGGTTTGTAGGCTGAAGCGGCTGCGGCCCGACTGGATCTTGAGCTGCTCTCCGGTCAGGTCCAGGGCGATGGGTTCGATGTCGGGCAGGGAGCGACAGATGTCCAGCAACTTGCGCGCCGATACGGTCAGGGAAGTGTCCACCGCGCCCTGTTCCTCCGCCCAGGTGGTGATCTGCAATTCCAGATCGGTGGCGACGAACGCGGCGCGTCCGCCCATCACTTCCACCAGCACATTGGAGAGGATCGGCAAGGTGTGCTTGCGTTCGACCACGCCGGCCACCGCTTGCAGGGGTTTGAGCAAGGCGTCCTTGGAGGATTTAAGTACAAGCATTTATATATTCCTGATGATAGTAATAGGTCAGGGGAGTTCTTCCGGATAAGCGCCGAAAGTTTATCAAAATCATTGGGTTAAGCTGTGGAAAAATAGGGTGGTAAGTCTGTGCGCGGAAGGGGGTCGAATTGTGGATAAGTTAAGCGCGGGCGGAAAAAAGGGTTTTATCCACATTCTGTACCCGGCTTGTTCACAGGGTTATCCCGTCAATACCTGGATCAACAGGCTGTAATCCTTGCGCAAGCCGGGGTCGGACGCCTTCAGCTCCTCGATCTTGGCGCAGGCGTGCAGGACCGTGGTGTGATCGCGTCCGCCGAAGGATTGGCCGATTTCCGGGAAGGACAGATCGGTCAGTTCACGCGCCAGGTACATGGCCATTTGCCTTGGCCGGGCCAGGACACGGGTGCGTTTCTTGGAATACATGTCCGCCACCTTGATCTTGAAGTAGTCTGCCACGGTCTTCTGGATGTTCTCGATGGAAATCTGCCGGTTCTGCACGGCGAGCAGATCCTTCAGGGCTTCCTTGGCCAGTTCCACCGAGATGGATTGCTTGTTGAAACGGGCGAAGGCGATGACCCGCTTCAGGGCGCCCTCGAGTTCGCGCACGTTGGAACGGACCTGCTTGGCGATGAAGAATGCGGTGCCCTCGTCCAGGTTGGCCTTTTCCAGCCGGGCCTTGTCCAGCAGGATGGCCACCCGCATTTCCAGTTCCGGAGGCTCCAGCATGACGGTCAGGCCCCAGCTGAACCGGGATTTCAGGCGTTCCTCGATGCCTTCCATGTCCTTGGGGAAGGTGTCGCTGGTGATGATGACCTGCTTGTGTTCCTCGATCAGGGTGTTGAACGTGTAGAAGAACTGTTCCTGAGTGCCTTCCTTGCCGGCGAAGAACTGGATGTCGTCGATCAGCAGCAAGTCCAGGGAATCGTAGCGACGCTTGAAATCGTCGTAGGAATTGGAGCGCACGGCGCGGACCATGTCGGATACATAGCGGTCCGCGTGGATGTAACGGACCCGCGCCTTGGGATCGTGTTGCACCAGGCGGTTGCCGATGGCCTGGACCAGGTGGGTCTTGCCCAGGCCGACACCGCCATAGACGAACAGGGGGTTGTAGCCGTCACCGGGATTGTCGGCCACCTGCAGGGCGGCGGCGCGCGCCAGGTCATTGGCCTTGCCGGGCACGAAGGTATCGAAGGTGAACAGGGTGTTGAGGCGCGATTCGTCGATGGTCGCCGGTTTTTCGGTTTTCGCGGCGGCGGCTCGGGCGGGCTTGCGCGCGGGCTCTTCCCTGGTTTGCTTGGCGGAGACCGACTTGGGCGGCGGCGCCGGGTCGATGGCGCCGCCAGTCTGGGGGGATTTCTCGCCCAGGCCGCGCTGGTCGGAAATAATCAGGGAAACCGATGGCGCCTCGGGAAAGAAACTGCGGGCGAGCAGATCGATTTGCGGAAGAAATTTGTCGCGCACCCACTGGGCCACGAACCGGTTGGGCGCGCTCACGACGATGCTGCCGGGCGCGGTTTCCACCGCCAGGGGCTTGATCCAGGTGTTGAGCTGCTGGGCGTTCAACGAACGCTCGAAATGGGCGAGGCAATGGCTCCAGAAGTCGTCCATGACGAAGCGGGATGTGAGGCCTTTGGGAGGGAAGCGGGGATTCTAGCACCCAGGATTCGAGAGCCGGAAAAGTTTGACAAATCAGGGGGCTAGCGGTCTAATACGCCGCTTTTTCGCCGTCGACTTTTTGCTCCCGAGGATTCCCCATGAAACGCACCTATCAGCCGTCCGTCGTTCGCCGCAAGCGCACCCATGGATTTCGCGCGCGTATGAAGACCAAGGGCGGTCGCGCGGTCATCAATGCCCGTCGCGCCAAGGGCCGCAAGCGCCTGGCGGTATAAGCCGTCCGCCTGATCCGGACGCGGGCGCCATGCCCTTCGCCTTCGGGCGACACAAGAAAATGCGAAAAACGGATGAGTTTTCATCCGTTTTTCGTTTCCGGTGTGTGGGCGGTGGCGGCGGGCTGTCAGTGCTGGCGGCGCCAAACGGTCTGGATTACGCCCGCCTGGGCTTGATCGTGCCCAAGAGGATCATCGCCACCGCGGTGGGCAGGAATCGCGTCAAGCGTTTATTGCGCGAGAATTTCAGGATGCGGCAGGACGCGCTCGCCGGTCTGGATATCATCGCCCAGTTGAAAGCCGCCATGGCGGAAGACGCGCTCATCGAGACATTCCGCGCTGGCATGCTTCAATGCAAGACCTGCGCGGAAAATCGTGCCCGTCGCGCCGACGGTCCGACAGGCTCCCGGACATAACCTATAACCCGTTACAGCAAGCAATCGCCATGGATACCCAGCGCATCATCGCGTTCATCGTTTTCTCCTTTTCTCTCCTGTTGTTGTGGGAATCCTGGCAGAACTATTCCAATCCCAAGCCGGCCGTGACGGTTTCCGCCCAGAAAGAGGGATTGCCCGCCACCGCGGATGGCGCTTCCCTGCCCCAGCCAGGCCAAGCCCTCAGTCCCGCCGCCCCGGCGGCCGAAACCGGCCAGGCTCGGCGCGGTGCCCGCGCGCGGGTAATCACCGATGTGCTGACCGCGGAAATCGACGCCAATGGGGGTGATCTGCGAGAGTTTGTGCTCACTTCCTATCGCCAGAACGAGGATGCCGGCCAGCCGTTCCGACTGTTCGAGGAAAAAACCGGCCGCGATTATTTCGCCCAGGTGGGTTTCGTCGGAGGCGCGCTGCCCACCCACAAGACCGTATTCGAACTGGCGCCGGGTGAATATCGTCTCAAGGACGGCCAGAATGAGTTGAAGGTCAGCCTCAAGGCCATGTCGAACGGCGCCGAGGTGGTCCGGACCTATACCTTCAAGCGCGGCAGCTATGTGGTGGACATCGATACCCGGGTGAAAAATCTCGGCACCGCCGCCATCGAGGGCTTCCCCTATTATCAGTTCCAGCGCCACGGCCAGTCTCCGGAGGGCGAATCCGCCCTGATTCAGACATTTACCGGCCCGGTGGTTTACACGGAGGCGGGCAAGTTCCAGAAGGTGAGCTTCGAGGATGTGGCCAAGGGCAAGGCGGAACACGCCAAGGAAGCGAAAGATGGCTGGATCGGCCTGATCCAGCATCACTTCTTCGCCGCCTGGTTGACCCGGGATCCCGCCGATGCCAGCGCCCGGGAGTTCTATACCCGTTCCGTGGGCAAGGATGAATACACGGCCGGGGTCATCCTGCCGGCCGTCAAGCTCATCCCGGGCGAGGAGAAGACGGTTTCCGTGCGCCTGTATGCCGGTCCCCAGGAGTTGGAGAAGATCAAGACGCTGGCGCCGGGCCTGGACCTGGTGGTGGATTACGGCTGGCTTACCGTGCTGGCCTACCCCCTGTTCGTGGTGCTCAACTGGCTTCACAACCTGGTCCACAACTGGGGTACCGCGATCATCCTGCTGACGGTGCTGATCAAGCTGGTGTTCTATCCGCTCTCGGCGGCCAGCTACAAATCCATGGCCAAGATGCGCAAGCTGGCGCCCCGGCTCCAGCATCTGAAGGAGCGCTATGGCGACGATCGCCAGAAGCTGCACGAAGCCATGATGAAGATCTATCAGGAGGAGAAGATCAATCCCCTGGGGGGTTGCCTGCCCATCCTGGTGCAGATTCCCGTGTTCATCGCCTTGTACTGGGTGTTGCTGGGTGCCGTGGAATTGCGCCAGGCGCCCTTCGCCCTGTGGATCACCGACCTCTCGGCGCCCGATCCCTATTACGTCCTGCCCATCGTCATGGCCATCACCTCCTTCATCCAGGTGAAGCTGTCGCCCTCCTCGCCCGATCCGGTGCAACAGAAGGTCATGATGGCCATGCCGGTGATCTTCTCCATCATGTTCCTGTTCTTCCCAGCCGGCCTGGTGCTCTACTGGCTGATCAACAACGTGCTTTCCATCCTTCAGCAGTGGCGCATCAACAAGGTCATCGAATCCGCTAGTGCCGCCGCGAACGATAGCAAGCACTAACTTATAAGCTGGGCGGCGCCGTGCCGTCTTATCTTTCAGAACCCATCGCCGCCATCGCCACCGCGCCCGGACGCGGCGGTATCGGGGTGGTAAGGGTGTCCTGCCCGGACCCGGCGCCCTTCGTCGCCGGCCTGATTGGCCGTTCCCTGGTGCCTCGCCAGGCCACCTATGCGCGCTTCATGGATGGGGCCGGCGAGCCCCTGGACGAGGGCATCGCCTTGTGGTTCCCCGCGCCCCGGTCCTTCACCGGGGAACATGTGCTGGAACTGCAGGGTCACGGCGGACCCCAGGTGCTTCAACTGGTGCTCGAGCGCTGCCTGGAACTGGGCGCCCGCCTGGCCCAGCCCGGCGAATTTAGTCGCCGCGCCTTTCTCAACGGCAAGCTGGATCTGGCCCAGGCCGAGGCCATCGCCGACCTGATCGATGCCGGCAGCCGGGAAGCGGCCCGCAGCGCCCTGCGGGCGCTGGAGGGGGAGTTCTCGCGCGGGATCAACACGCTCAAGGAAGGACTGGTCCGTCTGCGCATGCTGGTGGAGGCCACCCTGGATTTTCCCGACGAGGATATCGATTTCCTGCAACAGGCCGATGCCTGGGGAAAGCTCGCGGCGTTATCCGCCCAGCTGGATGCGGTGCGGGCTCGGGCCCGCCAGGGCGCCTTGCTGCGGGAAGGCCTGAATGTAGTTCTGATCGGCCAGCCCAATGTCGGGAAATCCAGCCTGCTGAACCAGCTTGCCGGCTATGACGCCGCCATCGTCACCGAGGTCGCGGGTACCACCCGGGATACCTTGCGCGAAGCCATCCAGATCGAGGGGGTGCCGTTGCATGTCATCGATACGGCGGGCCTCCGGGAAACCGACAATCCGGTGGAGCGCCTGGGCATCGAGCGCACCTGGTCGGCTCTGGACAAGGCCGATATGGCCGTGCTGCTTACCGATGCCCAACACGGCGTGGGGGAACAGGAAGCCGGCATCCTGGCCCGGTTGCCGCCCATACCCGTGCTCACCGTGCACAACAAGATCGATCTCACGGCGGAGGCCGAGCGCGTTTCCGCGGATGGCCGGGAAATCTGGCTCTCCGCCCGTACCGGCGAGGGCATGGCCCTGCTGCGCCGGCGTTTGCTGGAACTCGCGGGGTGGCAATCCGCGGGCGAAGGGGTTTTCACCGCCCGAACCCGGCATATGGAGGCTCTGGGGCGGGCGGGAAGTCATTTGCTCGCGGCGCGGGAATCCGGTCGGCAACTGGAGTTCTTCGCGGAGGAACTGCGTTTGGCCCAGGAGGCGCTGGGTGAAATCACCGGGGAATTCACCGCCGACGATCTTCTGGGCGTGATCTTCGGTCAGTTCTGTATCGGCAAGTGAAGGCGTCCGGGTGACAGCCTTTGCGCCAACCCCGGGAGCCCATGGCGCCTAGTGGCAGCGGCGGATCGAGTGCCACCGGTTTGGAGTTGCCCAGGGCAAGGCGCGCGGCCGTATTTCCATGCCGTCGCGGGATGCCGGATCGCACCCGCCCTGGTGCCGGGCACAGACCTGATGCGGGAAGGCAAACCCCGGTTTCCGGGGAAGGCGATGGCTGGGCGATTTCAGCTTGGCGATCATGACGGTTCCAGCCAGGCGCCATCGCGGATCAGGTCAAGACCCAGGTTCCGGTCGTGCCGCACCGGCGGAAGGCATCGGTGCAGAAACTGAACTCGTCCCTGGGGCTTTCCAGGGTCTTCGGGGTTTCCCGCTTGCCCAGGTACCAGCGGACGCCTGCCAGGAACATGATTTCCTCGAGCACGTCGGCGGGAAAGCCCATGCGATTGCCACGGGTGTCGATCAGGAGATTGTCGAGATAGGCATCGATGTCGTCGGTCATCCAGCGCTCGGCCAACTCCCGGGCGATGCGGGGATAACGTGTTTCGATCGCGGATCGCGGTTCCGCCACGACATGACGGAATTCGCGCCGACTTGATTCGACCAGATGGGTGAACATGGCGGACTCCATGAACGGGTGGACTTGGTCGAGGATATGCAGGATGCGTGCCAACCAGACGGAAGAAAAATGGTGTTTTTATTCAATGTGTTATAGAGGCGGCAATTTGCCGTTGCGGCGGTGGGCGGCCCGCGGCTAAGCTGGTTCCGACATGACTGACGAAAAAACGACAATGGCTTTTCCCCAGCAAGATGTCTTGTCCTGGGCCGCGATCCTGGATGAAGTCAAGGCGCACAAGGCCGCCTTGCTGAAGGGCAACCTCATCGCCCTCCTCGCCGTCATCTGTTCGGTGCCCGTGCCGCTGTTCCTGCCGGTGCTGGTGGACGAAGTGTTGTTGAACAGGCCTGGCGGCTTCATCGCGTTCTTCTCGCCCTGGTTCCCGACGTCCTGGCATGGCCCGGTGCTGTTCATCATCGTGGCCCTGATGCTTACCGTGGGACTGCGGCTGGCATCGATCATGCTGAATGTCTGGCAGACACGGACCTTTTCCCTGATCGCGAAGGAGACGGTCTATCGCATCCGGGTGCGCATGCTGGAGCGCCTCTCCGGGATCGCCCTGTCCGAATATGAAACGCTGGGATCCGGCCGGGTCGCGTCCCATTTCATCACCGACCTGAATGCCGTGGATGGCTTCCTTGGCGCCTCCATCTCCGGCTTCCTGGTGGCGACGCTGTCGCTGGTCGGGGTAGCCGTGGTCCTGCTCTGGATGAACTGGCAGCTGGCGCTGTTCATCCTGCTGCTGAACCCGGTGGTCATCGCTTTTTCCACCCGGCTGGGCAAAAAGGTCAAGGATCTCAAGAAGCGGGAAAACAGCGCCTTCGAGGTTTTCCAGGAAGCGTTGACGGAAACCCTGGATGCGCTCAACCAGATCCGCGCCATGAACCGGGAGAAACACTATCTGGCCCGGGTCGCCGACAAGGCGGCCCTCATCCGTCAGCACGCCGCCGCCTTCGCCTGGAAGTCGGACGCCATGAACCGCGTCGCCTTCTTCGTGTTCCTGACGGGCTTCGATGCCTTCCGCGCCGGCGCCATGCTCATGGTGGTGTTCTCCGACCTGAGCATTGGCGAGATGCTGGCGGTGTACGGGTATCTCTGGTTCATGATGGGCCCGGTCCAGGAGATCATCAACATCCAGTACGCCTGGTATGCGGCCAATGCCGCCCTGTCCAGGATAAATGGCCTCCTGGCGTTGAAGCCCTCGCAGGAGGGGACGGCGCGGCTGGATCCCTTCGGCGCGCGGGGCACGGTGGGTGTCGAGCTGGAAAATGCCAGCTTCTCCTACGGCGAGGGAGATACCGTGCTCGACGGAGTCAGCATGCGCATCGAGCCGGGCGAGAAGGTCGCGCTGGTCGGAGCATCCGGAGGTGGCAAGTCCACCCTGGTGCAGGCCCTGCTGGGCTTGTACCCCTTGAAGGCGGGCAGCATCCGCTATGGCGGCGTGGATGTGCGCGATATCGGCTGGTCCTCCGTCCGGGAGCACGTGGGCGTGGTGTTGCAACACCCGGTGCTGTTCAACGCCAGCCTGCGGGACAACCTGTGCCTGGGCAGGGAATACGGGGATGACGAGCTCTGGAATGCCCTGGAAATCGCCCAGCTCTCCGATTTCGTCGCCGAACTGCCGGATGGGCTGGGCAGCCAGGTGGGCAAGAGCGGCGTGCGTCTCTCCGGCGGCCAGCGCCAGCGGATGGCCATCGCCCGCATGGTCCTTGCCAGGCCCGAGGTCGTGATCCTGGACGAAGCCACCTCGGCGCTGGACAGCGCCATCGAGCGCCAGCTGCACCATGCGCTGGCCACCTTCCTGCGGGGACGCACCACGCTGATCATCGCCCACCGCCTCTCCGCCGTGCGCCAGGCCGACCGAATCCTGGTTTTCGAGAACGGCAGGGTGGTGGAGGAAGGCGTCCACGACAGCCTGATGCAGCGGGGTGGGCTGTACCACAAGCTGTACGCCCACGCCTGAGGCTGCCGCGGTACGCCATCCGGGGACCATCCCACGGGTCGGCGGATCGGGCGTTTCACGTGAAACCCGCGAATCCCCGCGCCGTCGCCGGGGAACGGCGGACCGGGATTTCATGATGGCCGACGGCATTCACGGGCCGGTTCGAAAACGACGTTTCACGTGAAACAAGCCGTGGCATGGCGTAGAATCCGCCGCCTGATGACGGCGCGGTGATGCGGATAACCCGATGATTTTCCCAGATAAATTCGATGTGATCGTGGTGGGAGGCGGCCATGCCGGCACCGAGGCGGCCCTGGCGTCGGCGCGCATGGGCCTGGCCACCCTGCTGCTCACGCACAACATCGAAACCCTTGGCGCCATGTCCTGCAATCCCTCCATCGGCGGAATAGGCAAGGGGCACCTGGTCAAGGAAGTCGACGCCCTCGGCGGCGCCATGGCGATCGCCACGGACGAGTCGGGCATCCAGTTCCGCACGCTCAATTCCTCGAAAGGCCCCGCGGTGCGCGCCACCCGCGCCCAAGCCGACCGTGTCCTCTACAAGCGGGCCATTCGCGCGAGGCTGGAAAACCAGGCGAATCTCACGCTGTTCCAGCAGGCGGTGGATGACCTGGTGCTGGAGGGGGATGCGGTGGTCGGCGTCAAGACCCAACTCGACATCGTGTTCCAGGCCCGGGCCGTGGTCCTGACCACCGGTACATTCCTGGCGGGCTTGATTCATGTCGGGCTGGAGAACTTCCGGGCCGGCCGCATGGGCGATCCCCCAGCGATATCCCTGGCCGCGCGCTTGCGGGAACTGAACCTGCCGGCGGGCCGGCTGAAGACCGGCACGCCGCCGCGCATCGATGGGCGCAGCATCGATTTCTCCGTGATGCGGGAACAACCCGGGGATGAGCCGGCCCCGGTGTTTTCCTTCATCGGCCGGCGCGACATGCACCCCGCCCAGCTGCCATGCTGGATCACGCAGACGAGCGAGCGCACGCACGACATCATCCGCGGCGGCCTGGACCGTTCGCCGCTCTATACCGGGGTCATCGAGGGCGTGGGCCCCCGCTACTGCCCGAGCATCGAGGACAAGATCAGCCGCTTCGCTGACAAGACCGCCCACAACGTGTTCCTGGAGCCGGAAGGTCTGACCACCCACGAGTTCTACCCCAACGGCATCTCCACCAGCCTGCCCTTCGATGTGCAGTTGAGCCTGGTGCGCTCGATACCGGGGCTGGAGAACGCCCGCATCCTGCGTCCGGGCTATGCCATCGAATACGATTACTACGATCCACGTGGACTCAAGCCCAGTCTGGAAAGCAAGGCCATACGCGGCCTGTTTTTCGCCGGGCAGATCAACGGCACCACGGGCTATGAGGAGGCGGCGGCCCAGGGCCTGCTTGCCGGCCTCAACGCCGGCCGTCACGCGAGGGAACAGGAGGCCTGGTGGCCGCGAAGGGATCAGGCGTATCTCGGCGTGATGGTGGATGACCTCACCACCCGGGGCGTGCTGGAGCCGTATCGCATGTTCACCAGCCGCGCCGAATACCGCCTGAGCCTGAGGGAGGACAATGCCGATCAGCGCCTGACCGAGGCCGGCCATCGTCTCGGATTGGTGGACGAGGCGCGCTGGGCGCGATTCAACGACAAGCGGGAAGCCATCGTTCGTGAGAGTCAGCGCCTCAAGTCCGTCTGGATCAACCCGGCGACGCTGGATTCGGCCGATGCGGAACGGGTGCTCGGCAAGGGCATCGAGCGGGAATACAGCCTGTTCGATCTGTTGCGCCGCCCCGAGGTGGACTATGCCGGCCTGATGACCCTGCCCCATGCCGGGCCGGGCCTGGCCGACGAGGAGGCGCGGGAGCAGGTCGAGATCGCCGCCAAGTACGCGGGCTATGTCACCCGCCAGCTGGATGAGATCCAGCGCCAGCGCGCCCTGGAGGATCAACCCCTGCCCCTGGATTTCGATTACCTGGCCCTGTCCAGCTTGTCCATCGAGGCGCGGCAGAAACTCAACCAGGCGAAGCCCGCCACCCTGGGCCAGGCGGCCCGGGTACCCGGGGTAACGCCGGCCGCCATATCGGTGCTCATGGTTTACCTGAAACGTGGCGCCATGCTCAAGGAGACATCATGAACCTGGCCGCGCGACTGGCGGATGGCGTGGCCGCCCTGGGGCTGGATGTCGATGCCCACGCCCGGGCGGCCCTGCTGGACTATCTCGGGCTGCTCGAGAAGTGGAACAAGACCTACAACCTGACGGCCATCCACGAGCCGGAGCGGATGCTGACCCATCATCTCCTGGACAGCCTGATCATCGCTCCCCAGGTGGGCGCCGGCCCATTGCTGGACGTGGGCAGCGGCGCCGGACTGCCAGGCATCCCCCTGGCGATCGCGCGCCCCGGGCTGCGGGTGACCCTGCTCGACGCCAGCCAGAAAAAATGCGGTTTCATGCGGCAGGCGGCCATCGATCTCAAGCTGAGCAATGTCACCGTGACGCATGCCCGGGTGGAGGACTTCCGGCCCGCCGACGGCTTTCCCCAGGTGGTATCCAGGGCGTTTTCCGACCTCTCCGAGTTTGTGCGGCTGACCCGTCATCTGGTCGCGCCCGGGGGCGAGTGGCTGGCCATGAAGGGCCTCTATCCCCACGAGGAAATCGCGCAACTCAAGGGCGCCCGGGTCACCCGGGACGTTCCCCTGCGGGTTCCGGGCCTGGACGCGGACCGGCACCTCATTGTCATGGAGCCGGTCTGAATGACACGCATCATCGCCATTACCAACCAGAAGGGCGGCGTCGGCAAGACCACCACCGCCGTCAACCTGGCGGCCAGCCTGGCCAGTCTCGAGCGGAAAGTCCTGCTGATCGACCTGGATCCCCAGGGCAACGCCACCACGGGCAGCGGCATCGACAAGCAGGGCCTGACAAAAACCGTTTATCACCTGCTGCTGGGCTCCGCGGACCTCGCCACCGTGCGCGTCCGCGCCGAGGCCGGCGGCTTCGACCTGCTGCCGGCGAATCGGGACATGGCCGGCGCCGAGGTGGAACTGGTGGAGGAAAAGCAGCGTGAGTTCCGCCTGAAGCATGCACTCGGCGATCTCGGCGGCCACTATGACTATGTATTGATCGATTGCCCGCCGGCCTTGAACCTTCTCACCGTCAACGCCCTCACCTGCGCCGACGCGGTGATCATCCCGATGCAGTGCGAGTACTTCGCCATCGAAGGCCTGGCGGACCTGGTCAACACCATCAAGAAGATCAAGGCGCGGCTCAATCCCGCCCTGGTCATCGATGGCGTGGTCCGGGTGATGTTCGACAACCGCAATACCCTGGCCCAGCACGTCTCCGACCAGCTCAAGGGCCACTTCGGCGCCAAGGTGTTCGATACCCTGGTGCCACGCAACGTCCGCCTGGCCGAGGCGCCCAGCCACGGTCTGGCGGCCTTGCAGTACGACCGCTCGTCCCGGGGCGCGCAAGCCTACCTCCAGATGGCGCGGGAACTCATCGAAAAGCAGGAAGGAAAGCGGCATGGCTAAGCTCAAGGGGCTCGGACGCGGACTCGACGCGCTGTTGGGGGAAGGGGAAACCACGGATGGTGAGCGCTTGCTCAAGCTGCCGGTGGAAAGCCTGGTGCCGGGCAAATACCAGCCTCGTACCCGCATGGATGAGGGCGCCCTGGCGGAACTGGCCGATTCCATCCGTTCCCAGGGGTTGATGCAGCCGATCCTGGCGCGCGCGATTCCCGGCGGCCATTTCGAAATCATCGCCGGCGAACGGCGCTGGCGCGCCAGCCAACTGGCCGGCCTCAAGGAAGTGCCGGTGCTGGTGCGGGTGGTGGAGGACGAGGCCGCCCTGAAAATGGCCCTGATCGAGAACATCCAGCGGGAAAACCTGAATCCCCTGGAAGAAGCCCAGGGCATCCATCGCCTCATCCAGGAATTCAGCATGACCCACCAGACCGCCGCGCAGTCGGTGGGGCGCTCCCGGGTTGCCGTGTCCAACCTGCTGCGCCTGCTCAACCTGGCCAAGCCCGTCCAGACCTTGCTGATGAACGGTGATCTCGACATGGGTCATGCCCGCGCCCTGCTGCCCCTGAGCCACGCCAAGCAGGTGGATGCCGCCCACGAGCTGGCGCGGCGCGGCTTGTCGGTGCGCGAGGCGGAACGCCTGGTGGCCCGGCTGATCAAGCCCCAGGAGAAGAAAGGGGCGGAAGGGCGGGATCGGGATGTGGTGAGATTGGAGGAAGAACTCTCGGATCGCCTGGGGGCCGGCGTGAGGATCGCCGCGAACCGCAAGGGCGCGGGTCGCATCTCCATCGAATTCGCGAGTCTGGATCAGCTGGATGAATTGCTGCGACGCATCAAATAGCGCAAACTAGCGGAATTGCGCATGTCTGGTACATTCATCAAACCGTTTGATGATTGCATTAGCGACGCTAATTCCTATATCATTGTCCGCTAATGTTTTTTGGCCTAACCCTGCAGGCGGTCGTGTTGATTGTCCTGACTCCGCTGGTATGGGTGTGGTGGGGATGGACGGCTGCCGTGGCCTGTTTGTTCGGTGGCGCCGTGGCTTTGCTGAACTCCGGCCTGCTGGTCTGGCGCTGGCATCGGGGTCTGGTTGATTACCACTGCGATGGCGCGCGCCATTTGCGATCGTTCCACCGTTCCGCCATGGAGCGGTTTTTTGTTGTCGGAGTACTGTTGGCGGCGGGATTTGCCATGCTGAAATTGGCGCCGTTGCCGTTGTTGACGGGTTTCATCGTGGGGCAGCTGGCTTGGGTGATCGCGGCGGCTGGCCACAAGACTGATTAACGGATTAGAGCCATGTCCGCTGAAGCGCACACCTCGACGGAATACATCAAGCACCACCTCCAGAATCTGACCTACGGGCAGTTGCCAGCCGGTTATCAGCGCGGCGACGGCGAGGTGCTCCAGGAAAGCATCTGGACCCTGGCCCACTCGGCCCAGGAGGCCAAGGACATGGGCTTCTGGGCCATCAACGTGGATACCATGGGCTTCTCGATCGGCCTGGGCGTCCTGTTCCTGTTCCTGTTTCACCGCGCGGCGAAGGGCGCCGTCGCCGGCGTTCCGTCCGGCCTGCAGAATTTCGTGGAATGGGTGGTGGAGTTCGTGGACTCAAGCGTCAAGGGCTCCTTCACCGCCCGCAACGCCATGGTGGCCCCCCTGGCGTTGACCATCTTCATCTGGATCCTCCTGATGAACGTCATGGACCTGCTGCCCATCGACTGGCTGCCCGGCCTGGCCGGCATGCTGGGGCTACCCTATATGAAGGTGGTGGCGTCCACCGATCCCAACGCCACCTTTGGCATGTCCCTGTCCGTGTTCGCCCTGGTGATCTACTACAGCATCAAGATGAAGGGTGTCGGTGGTTTCCTGGGCGAGCTGACCCTGCAACCCTTCGGCAAATGGGGCATGCCCGCCAACCTGCTGCTGGAAGGCGTGAACCTGATCGCCAAGCCGGTCTCCCTGGCCCTGCGTCTGTTCGGCAACATGTACGCCGGCGAGATGATCTTCATCCTGATCGCCATCATGTTCTCCGGCGGCGCCGTGCTGGCCCTGACCGGCGGCGTGCTGCAATGGGCCTGGGCGGTGTTCCACATCCTGATCATTACCTTGCAAGCCTTCATTTTCATGACGCTGACCATCGTCTACCTGGACATGGCGCATCAGGAACATCACTGATTTTCGCTTTCTGAATTGTCTCTAGGAGAAAACCATGACTGAAGTTCAAGCTCTGCTGTTCATCGCCGGCGCCATCATGATGGGTCTGGGCGCCCTGGGCGCCTCCGTGGGCATCGGCATTCTCGGTGGACGCTTCCTGGAGGGCGCGGCGCGCCAGCCCGAGCTGATTCCCATGCTGCGCACCCAGTTCTTCATCGTCATGGGCCTGGTCGACGCCGTGCCGATGATCGCCGTGGGTCTGGCCATGTACGTTCTCTTCGCCGTCGCGGCTTGATCAACCACCGCGATAACCCGCAAGAGGAGCGGTCATGAACATCAATATGACCCTGATCGGGCAGTCCATCACCTTCGCCATCTTCGTGTGGTTCTGCATGAAGTACGTGTGGCCGCCCATCATCGGTGCCCTGGAGGCCCGCAAGAAGCAGATCGCCGACGGCCTGGCCGCTGGCGATCGCGGCAAGCACGAGCTGGAACTGGCCGCCAAACGCGCCAGCGAAACCATGCTCGAGGCTAAGCTGAAGGCCGTGGAGATCATCGCCCAGGCCGAAAAGCGCGCCATCCAGGTGATCGAGGAAGCCAAGAACGACGCCAAGGCGGAAGGCGACCGCATGATCGCCGCCGCCAGGGCGGAGATCGAGCAGGAAAGCCATCGCGCCCGCGAATCCCTGCGCGGCGAAGTGGCCGCCCTGGTGGTGGCGGGTGCCGGCAAGGTGTTGCGCCGCGAGGTGGACGCCAAGGCCCATGCCGACCTGCTGGAAGTCATCAAGAACGAGCTCTGACCATGGAACGCTCGACTCTAGCCCGTCCCTACGCCGACGCGGTGGCCAAGCTGGCCGGCGAGGGCAACGCCTGGTCCGCGTGGTCCGAGCGTCTCGGCCTGCTCGCCTTGGTGGCGGCCGATGAGCGGATCCAGTCCCTGGCCTCCAATCCCGCCGTCCCAGCGGCCAGGCTGAGCGAAGTCATCCTGTCGGTGTGCGGCGACAAGCTGGGCGCCGAGGGCGCCAATCTGGTCGGCCTGCTGTCTGAGAACAAGCGTCTCAATCTTCTGCCGGAAATCGTGCAGCTGTTCGAAGCCATGAAGGCCACCCAGGAGGGTGTGCTGGAGGCCCACGTCGCGACGGCCTTCGAATTGTCCGCCGCTCAGATGGCGGGGCTGCTCGCCAGGCTGGAAGCCAAATTCGGCCGCAAGATCAGCGCCACCCAGTCGGTGGACAAGGAACTGATCGGCGGCGTGGTGATCCAGGTCGGCGACGAAGTCATGGATGCGTCGGTGCGCGGCGGGTTGGCAAACCTGGCCGTCACCCTGAAAGCTTAATCAAAGTCATCTGGAGTTCATATGCAACTCAATCCTTCTGAAATCAGCGAGCTGATCAAGAGCCGCATCCAGAACCTGGAATCCGGCTCCGAGCTGCGCACCCAGGGAACCGTGGTGTCCGTCACCGACGGCATCGTGCGCGTCCACGGCCTGGCCGAGGTCATGCAAGGCGAAATGCTGGAATTCCCCGGCAATACCTTCGGCATGGCCCTGAACCTGGAGCGCGACTCCGTCGGCGCCGTGGTGCTGGGCGAATACGAACACATCACCGAGGGCGACACGGTCAAGTGCACCGGCCGCATCCTGGAAGTGCCGGTGGGCGAAGCCCTGCTCGGCCGCGTGGTGAACGCCCTGGGCCAACCCATCGACGCCAAGGGCCCGATCAACGCCAGCGCATCCTCCCCCATCGAGAAGATCGCCCCCGGCGTGATCGCTCGCCAGTCCGTGGCCCAGCCCATGCAGACCGGCCTCAAGTCCATCGACGCCATGGTGCCCATCGGCCGGGGCCAGCGCGAACTGATCATCGGCGACCGCCAGACCGGCAAGACCGCCGTCGCCGTCGACGCCATCATCAACCAGAAGGGCACCGGCGTTCTGTGCATCTACGTGGCGGTGGGCCAGAAGGCCTCCTCCATCTCCAACGTGGTGCGCAAGCTGGAAGAGCACGGCGCCATGGCCCACACCATCGTCGTCGCCGCCACCGCCTCCGACCCGGCCGCCATGCAGTTCATCGCGCCCTACGCCGGCTGCTCGATGGGCGAATACTTCCGCGATACCGGCCGCGACGCCCTCATCGTCTATGACGACCTGACCAAGCAGGCTTGGGCCTATCGCCAGATCTCCCTGTTGCTGCGCCGTCCGCCGGGCCGCGAAGCCTATCCCGGCGACGTGTTTTACCTGCACTCCCGCCTGCTCGAGCGTTCAGCGCGGGTCAACGCCGAATTCGTCGAGAAGAAGACCAACGGCGCGGTGAAGGGCCAGACCGGTTCCCTGACCGCTCTGCCGGTGATCGAAACCCAGGCCGGCGACGTCTCCGCCTTCGTGCCCACCAACGTGATCTCCATCACCGACGGCCAGATCTTCCTGGAATCCGACCTGTTCAACGCCGGCATCCGTCCCGCCATCAACGCCGGCCTGTCCGTGTCCCGCGTCGGCGGCGCCGCCCAGACCAAGGTGATCAAGAAGCTGGGCGGCGGCATCCGCCTGGCCCTGGCCCAGTATCGCGAGCTGGCCGCCTTCGCCCAGTTCGCCTCCGACCTGGACGAAGCCACGCGCAAGCAGCTGGAACGCGGCAAGATGGTCACCGAACTGATGAAGCAGTTCCAGTACTCGCCCATGACCGTGGCGGAAATGGCCGTCACCCTGTTCGCCGTGAACCGGGGCTACATGGACGACGTGGAAGTGAAGCGCGCCCTGGCCTTCGAGGCCTCCCTGCAGTCCTTCCTGAAGGGCAAGTACGCCGCCATGCTGGACAAGATCCAGAGCACCGGCGACCTGGACGGCGAAACCGAGAAGCAGCTGTCCGCCGCCATCGACGATTTCAAGTCCAGCGCGGCTTATTGATCGGATAGGAACAGAGCATGGCCGCAGGCAAGGAAATCCGCACCAAGATCAAGAGCGTGGAAAACACGCGCAAGATCACCCGCGCCATGGAGATGGTGGCCGCCGCCAAGATGCGCAAGGCGCAGGAACGCATGCGGCACGCGCGTCCCTACGCCGAGAAGATCGGCCGGGTCGCGTCCCACTTCAGTCAGGCCCATCCCGAGTACCGCCATCCCTTCGTGGTTTCACGTGAAACCACCCGGCGCGTCGGCCTCATCCTGGTCACCACCGACAAAGGCCTGTGCGGCGGCCTCAACACCAACGCGCTGCGTATGGCGGTGGCCAAGCTCAAGGGCTGGGACGAGCAGAAGATCGAGGTGGACATCTGCGCCATCGGCAACAAGGGCCTGGGCTTCATGCAGCGCCTTGGCGGCAACATCTCATCCCAGGTGGCCGGCATGGGTGACACGCCCCATATGGAGCGCCTCATCGGCCCGGTGCAGGTGATGCTGGACGCCTTCAAGGAAGGCCGCATCGACGCCCTCCACCTGATATACAGTCGCTTCATCTCCACCATGAAGCAGGAACCCGCCTTCAAGCAGCTCCTGCCGCTGTCCGCCGAGGAGGCGGTGGAGAAGGCCGAGCACCACTGGGACTACATCTACGAGCCGGAAGCCCGCTCCGTGGTGGACGGTCTCATGGTGCGCTACATCGAGGCGCTGATCTTCCAGGCCGTGGCCGAGAACATGGCGTGCGAGCAGTCCGCCCGGATGGTGGCCATGAAGTCCGCTTCCGACAACGCCAAGAGCGTGATCGAGGAACTCAAGCTGGTGTACAACAAGACCCGCCAGGCCGCGATTACCCAGGAAATCTCCGAGATCGTCGCCGGCGCGGCCGCGGTCTGAGTCCAATGAATTCGCTATCAGAGACTAGGAAACAACCATGACCGAAGGAAAAATCGTTCAGATCATCGGCGCGGTGGTGGACATGGAGTTCCCCCGCGGGGCACTGCCCAAGGTCTACGACGCCATCAAGATGGAAACCCCTCAGCTCACCTTCGAGGTCCAGCAGCAACTGGGTGACGGCGTGGTCCGCACCATCGCCATGGGCTCCACCGACGGCCTGAAGCGCGGCGCCGTGGTGAAGAACACCGGCGCGGCCATCTCGGTGCCGGTGGGCAAGGCCACCCTGGGGCGCATCATGGACGTGCTGGGCGAGCCGGTGGACGAAATGGGCCCGGTCAGCGCCGAGAGCCGCATGCCCATCCACCGCAAGGCCCCGGCCTACGCAGATCTGGCCCCCGCCGTGGAAATCCTGGAAACCGGCATCAAGGTCATCGACCTGGTCATGCCCATCGCCAAGGGCGGCAAGGTGGGTCTGTTCGGCGGCGCCGGCGTCGGCAAGACCGTGACCCTGATGGAGCTGATCCGCAACATCGCCGTGGAGCACAGCGGCTTCTCCGTGTTCGCCGGCGTCGGCGAGCGCACCCGGGAAGGCAACGACTTCTACCACGAGATGAAGGAAGGCGGCGTGCTCGACAAGGTCGCCCTGGTCTACGGCCAGATGAACGAGCCGCCGGGCAACCGTCTGCGCGTGGCCCTGACCGGCCTGACCATGGCCGAGTACTTCCGCGACGAAGGCCGCGACGTGCTGCTGTTCGTCGACAACATCTACCGCTACACCCTGGCCGGCACCGAGGTTTCCGCCCTGCTCGGCCGCATGCCTTCCGCCGTGGGCTACCAGCCCACCCTGGCCGAGGAAATGGGCCGCCTGCAGGAGCGCATCACCTCCACCCGCACCGGCTCCATCACCTCCTTCCAGGCCGTGTACGTGCCCGCCGACGACCTGACCGACCCGTCCCCGGCCACAACCTTCGCCCACCTGGACGCCACCATGGTGCTGAGCCGGCAGATCGCCGAACTGGGCATCTACCCCGCCGTGGACCCGCTGGATTCCACCTCCCGCCAGCTCGATCCCCTGGTGGTCGGCGAGGAGCACTACGGTGTGGCCCGTGCCGTGCAGTCCACCCTGCAGCGCTACAAGGAACTGCGCGACATCATCGCCATTCTCGGCATGGACGAACTGTCCCCCGAGGACAAGCTGGCCGTGGCCCGCGCCCGCAAGATCCAGCGCTTCCTGTCCCAGCCCTTCTTCGTGGCGGAAGTTTTTACCGGCTCGCCCGGCAAGTACGTGTCGCTCAAGGAAACCATCGCCGCCTTCAAGGCGATCGTGAACGGCGAATACGACCACCTGCCCGAACAGGCCTTCTACATGGTCGGCACCATCGACGAAGCCGTCGAGAAGGCCAAGACGATACAGTGAGGAGCGAGGAGCGAGGAGTGAGGGGTAATAGCCCTCCTCCTTGCCCCTCACCCCTCACTCCTCACCGGAGTTTGATATGGCCATGACCATCCACGTCGATATCGTGAGCGCGGAAGCCTCCATCTACTCGGGGCTCGCCGAGTTCGTGGTGGTGCCCGCCGAGATGGGCGAACTGGGCATCTACCCCCGCCACACGCCCCTGCTCACGCGCATCAAGCCGGGCTCCGTGCGCATCAAGTCGCCGGACAAGGCCGAGGAGGACCTGATCTATGTCTCCGGCGGCATCCTGGAGGTGCAGCCCGGCGTGGTGACCATCCTGTCCGACACCGCCCTGCGTGGCGCCGACCTGGACGAGGCCCGCGTGCTGGAAGCCAAGCGCCAGGCCGAGGAGGCCATGAAGGACCGCACCTCCTCCATGGATTACGCCCGCGCCCAGGCCGAACTGGCCGAGGCCGTGGCGCAACTGGCCGCCATCCAGAAACTGCGCAAGATCAAGCACTGAGGCCGGTCGGCGTGGCTCGCGAAACGGCAGCCCTGGCGGCTGCCGTTTTCTTTTCCAAGGCCCGGACAGGGCAACGCCGGCTGTTTATACTTACGCGCGATTCGCCAGATGCCATCCATCGCCCAACCCGACGCTGTCCATATCCGACTTATGACCGCCCCCCTCAACGTTGTCATCCTTGCCGCCGGCAAGGGCACACGGATGAAATCCGATCTGCCCAAGGTTCTGCATCCCCTTGCCGGCAAACCACTGCTTGCCCACGTCCTGGCCGCCGCCGACAGCCTCTCCCCGGAAAGGATCTGTGTGGTCTACGGCCATGGCGGTGAGGCCCTGCCCCAGGCCATCGGCCGTCCAGACCTCGCCTGGGCGAAACAGGAACCGCAACTGGGCACCGGCCACGCGGTCCAGCAGGCCGTGCCCCATCTCAATCCGGATGCCCTGTGCCTCATCCTCTACGGCGACGTGCCCCTGACCCGGCCCGAGACGCTCCAGGAGATGACCCTCATCGCCCGGGAAGGCGTCATCGCCCTGCTCACCGTGCGCCTGGCCAATCCCGCCGGCTACGGCCGCATCGTGCGCAACGCGCGCGGCCAGGTGGAGCGCATCGTCGAGCACAAGGACGCCAGCCCCGAGGAGCTGGCCATCGACGAGGTGAACACCGGCATCCTCTGCCTGCCCGCCGGCAAGCTGGCCGGCTGGCTGTCGCGGCTCACCAACCAGAATGCCCAGGGCGAGTACTACCTCACCGACGTGATCGGCATGGCCGCCGCCGAGGGCGAAAAGGTCATCCCCTGCCACCCGGCCGCCGAGTGGGAGGTGCTGGGCATCAACAGCCGCCAGCAACTGGCCGAACTGGAGCGCACCCATCAGCGCAACATCGCCGACGCCCTCATGGTCCAGGGCGTCACCCTCATCGACCCGGCCCGCATCGACGTGCGCGGCAGCCTGGAATGCGGCAAGGACGTCCTGATCGATGTCAACTGTGTGTTCGAGGGCCGCGTCGTTCTGGGTGATGGCGTGAAAGTGGGCGCTAACTGCGTGCTCAAGAACGTGACCATCGCCGAAGGTGGCGACATCCGCCCCTTCTGCCACCTGGAAGGCGCCTCCATCGGCGCTCGGGCCCAGATCGGCCCCTATTCCCGCCTGCGCCCGGGCACCGAACTGGCCGAGGAAACCCACATCGGCAACTTCGTCGAGATCAAGAACAGCCAGGTGGGCTTCAATTCCAAGATCAACCACCTGTCCTACGTGGGCGACGCCACCGTGGGGCGCAAGGTGAACATCGGCGCCGGTACCATCACCTGCAATTACGACGGCGCCAACAAGTTCCGCACGGTGATCGAGGACAACGCCTTCATCGGCTCCGACACGCAACTGGTCGCGCCGGTGACCGTGGGCGAAGGCGCCACCCTGGGCGCCGGCACCACCCTGACCAAGGATGCCCCCGCCGGCCAGCTCACCATGTCCAGGGCCAGGCAGCTCAGCCTGCCCGGCTGGCAACGTCCGACAAAATCGGGAAAGGGGAAGGGGTGATGGGGAATGCGATGCGGTCCGCCGCGCTATTCTCAATCCCCCATCCCTTATCCCCCATCCCTGGAGGTTAACCATGTGTGGCATCGTCGGCGCCGTCGCCCAGCGTAACGTCGTTCCCATCCTGATCGAGGGCCTGCAACGCCTGGAATATCGCGGCTATGACTCGGCGGGCCTGGCGGTTCGCCAGGCCGACGGCCATATCGGCCGTATCCGCGCGGTGGGCAAGGTGGCCATGTTGCGGCAACTGGTGGAGAAAACCCCCATCGACGGCAACCTGGGCATCGCCCATACCCGCTGGGCCACCCACGGCATGCCGGCCGAGCGCAACGCACACCCGCACATGAGCGGCGAGAAGGTGGCGGTGGTGCACAACGGCATCATCGAAAACCATGCCGAGCTGCGCGAGGAACTCAAGGCCAAGGGCTACCGCTTCACCTCGGAAACCGATACCGAGGTCATCGCCCACCTGCTCGCCCATCTGCTGGAGAAGGAGCCGGATCTGCTGACGGCGGTGCAGAAGGCGGTCAGGCAACTGGTGGGGGCCTACGGGCTGGCGGTTTCCACCCCCGACGAACCGGATCGCCTGGTGGTGGCCCGGGCGGGCAGCCCCCTGGTGGTGGGGCTGGGAATCGGCGAGAACTTCATCGCCTCCGATGTGTTCGCCCTGCTGCCGGTCACCCAGCGTTTCGTCTTCCTGGAAGAGGGCGATATCGCCGAGATCCGCCGCGATGGCATCCGGGTGTTCGATGTGGCCGGAAATCCCGCGCAGCGGCCCGAGCGCGTATCGCAAATCTCCTCGTCCACCGCCGAAAAGGGCCCCTACGCCCACTACATGCTCAAGGAAATCTTCGAGCAGCCCTCGGTCATCGCCGAGACCCTGGAGGGCCGCATCCACAAGGGCAAGCTGCTGGAGGAAAGTTTCGGCTTCGAGGCCAAGGACCTGTTCGACAAGACCCGGGGCGTGCACATCGTCGCCTGCGGCACCAGCTACCACGCCGGCCTGGTGGCACGCTACTGGCTGGAGGAGATCGGCATTCCCTGCGCCGTGGAGGTGGCCAGCGAATACCGTTACCGCAAGGTGGTGGTGCCGCCCGGCACCCTGTTCCTGTCCATCTCCCAGTCCGGCGAGACCGCCGACACCCTGGCCGCCCTGCGCTTCGCCAAGGCCGCCGGTTATGTGGGCTCCCTGACCATCTGCAACGTGCCGGAAAGCTCCCTGACCCGGGAATCCGACGTGGCCCTCATGACCCGGGCCGGCCCGGAAATCGGGGTGGCCTCCACCAAGGCCTTCACCACCCAGCTCACCGCCCTGCGTCTGGTGACCCTGGCCCTGGCCAAGCGGCGCGGCCTGTCCGCCGAGGACGAGCAGCGCCTGGTGGACGAATTGCACGCCCTGCCCCGCCAGGTGGAAGTGGTGCTGGAGTTGTCCGAGTCCATCAAGGTCATGGCGAACGCCTTCGCCGACAAGAAGGACGCCCTGTTCCTGGGGCGCGGGCCGTTCTACCCCATCGCCCTGGAAGGTGCCCTCAAGCTCAAGGAGATCTCCTACATCCACGCCGAGGCGTATCCCGCCGGGGAACTGAAGCACGGTCCCCTGGCCCTGGTGGATGCCGACATGCCCGTGGTCTGCGCCCTGCCGGACGATCCCCTGCTGGACAAGGTGCTGTCCAACCTCCAGGAGGTCCGAGCCCGGGGCGGCGAGTTGTTCCTGTTCAGCGACCACAAGGTCAAGATCGAACTGGATCGCTACCAGAACCTGACCCTGGCGGACATCTACCCGAGCACGGCGCCCATCGTCTACAGCGTGCCGCTGCAACTCCTGGCCTATCACGTGGCGGTGCTCAAGGGCACCGACGTGGACCAGCCCCGCAACCTGGCCAAGTCGGTCACCGTCGAATAGGGCCTCGAACATGGCGGTCATCGCGGTATTCAACCAGAAGGGTGGTGTCGGCAAGACCACCACCACCCTCAATGTCGCCGCTTCCCTGGCCTTGCTGGAACGCAATCCCATCGTGCTCGACCTGGACCCCCAGGCCCATGTCAGCCTGGCCCTGGGCGTCAGGCATCCGCCCGGCAACGCCTCCATCGCCGCCTTCTTCCGCGACAAGACGCCCCTGGACCGGCTCATGCGCCGCCTCGGCAACGGCATTCGCCTGCTGCCCGGCCATGCCGACCTGTCCAAGATCGATGCCATGCTGGGGGGCACCCCGGGCGTGGCGGGCAGCCTGAAAAAGGGGCTGGAGGCCACCCTGGCCTGGGAAGACGCCCCCATCCTCGTCGACTGCGCGCCGGCCCTGGGCGTGCTCTCCCTGAATGCCCTGTGCGCCGCCGACCGGGTGCTGATCCCGGTCACCTCCGATTTCCTCTCCATCCAGGGCCTCAACCGCCTGGACCTGGCCCTCAATGTGCTGGAAGGCCCCCTCAGGCGGCGCATTCCCCGGCGCGTGGTGATGACTCGCTTCGACGAGGGCAAGCCCCAATGCCGGGAAGCCCTGGCCAGCCTGAAAAGCCGCTACGGCGAAAACCTGTGCGAGACGCGCATCCAGGACGACCCGGCCCTGTCCGAGAGCCCGGCCCACGGCATGGACATCTTCGCCTACTCGTCGGACTCCCCCGGCGCCCACGACTACCGGCTGCTCACCATGGAGCTGCTGTCGAAGGGCTTTTTCCAGTAAGCCCCGGGCCCGCGGCATGTCCAACGCCGACTGGCTGACCCGAACCCAGGCCGCCCTCTGGCATCCCTGCACCCAGATGAAACATCTGGAGCGCATGCCGCCCCTGCCCATCGCCCGGGGGGAGGGCCCCTGGCTGGTCGATTTCGACGGCCGCCGTTACCTGGACTGCATCTCCTCCTGGTGGGTCAACCTGTTCGGCCATGCCAACCCGCGCATCAACGCGGCCATCACGGATCAGCTGGGCCGCATCGAGCACGCCATGCTGGCCGGCTGCACCCACGCGCCGGTGGTGGCGCTTTCCGAGCGGCTGGGAAAACTTGCCGGCCTGGGCCACGTCTTCTATGGCTCCGACGGCGCCAGCGCCATCGAGATCGCCCTAAAGATGAGCTTCCACTTCTGGCGCAACGTCGGCCAGACCGGCAAGACCGGCTTCGTCAGCCTGCGGGACGGTTATCACGGCGAAACCCTGGGCGCCCTCTCGGTCACCGACGTGGCCCTGTTCAAGGACACCTACGCCCCCCTGCTGCATCCCAGCCATCAGGTCATGAGCCCGGACTGGCGCCGGGCCGAGCCGGAGGAATCGGCGGAGGCCTACGCCCTGCGGGCCGCCGCCAGCCTGGAGGATTTCCTCGCCGAATGCGCCGACACCACCGCCGCCGTCATCCTGGAACCCCTGGTCCAGGGCGCCGCCGGCATGGCCATGTACCATCCCATCTACCTGGCCTGCGCGCGGGAGATGTGCGACCGCTACCGGGTGCATCTCATCGCCGACGAGATCGCCGTCGGCTTCGGCCGCAGCGGCACGATGTTCGCTTGCGAGCAGGCGGAAATCACCCCGGATTTCCTCTGCCTGTCCAAGGGCATCACCGGCGGCTACCTGCCCCTGTCCTGCGTGCTGACCAGCGATACCGTCTACCAGGCCTTCTACGACGACGCCACCGCCCGGGGCTTCCTCCATTCCCATTCCTATACCGGCAACGCCCTGGCCTGCCGGGCCGCCCTGGCGGTGCTGGACATCTTCGACACGGACGACGTGCTTGCGGCCAACCGCCTCAAGGCCGCCCGCTTCACGGAATTGCTCGCTCCGGTCGCCGCCCATCCCCGTGTCCGGAACTTCCGCCACACCGGCATGATCTGGGCTTTCGACGTGGACCATGCTCCACCCGGCTTCAGCCGCGACTTTCACCAGCGCGCCCTGGAACGGGGCCTGTTCCTCCGGCCCATCGGCGGCGCGGTCTACTTCATGCCCCCCTACGTCATCGAGGAGCCGGAAATGGCCCTCATGGCCCGGGTCACCCTCGAATTGCTGGATCAATCCTGAAAGGCACCCCATGTCCCGATTGCTGCTCCTCCTGATGGTGTTTTCCGCCCAGCCCGCCCTCGCCGCCGTGGCAGGCCATCAACACCCGCCCGGCAAGCCCCTGGAACAACGCAAGCCCCTCGTCCTCAACGCCGAGGAAGCCGCCCACATCCGCCTGGAAATGCGCACCTTCCTCTCCGGCGTGCGGAAGATCGTCACCGGCGCCGCCCACAACGACATGAAGGTGGTGGCCGAAGCCGCCACGGCCCTTGGCGTGGCGGCCGCCCATGAAGTTCCCCCCGCTCTGCGCCAGAAACTGCCCCTGGAGTTCAAGCAGCTGGGCAACGCCACCCACACCGGCTTCGACGACCTGGCCCGGGACGCCGCCAGCATGGCCGACCCCAACCTGGCCATGAAGCAACTCGGGCAGGTCATGTCCAACTGCGTTTCCTGCCATGCCACCTTCCGCATCGAACCGGCGCCCAGGAAACACTGAACCCCGCCCACCGCACAAAAAGGGAGCGGTGACCGGCCCCCCCAGGCATGCTGCCTGGAATCGCGCGGCACGGACAAATCCGTCGGAATGCACGATTGGTTGTTCAAATTGACCAGGGGCGCCCCGGATATTCCTACCAGTTTGCGCAAATCCACCGAATCCACGGTCAACGCCCATGTTTGCCCGGGCGTTAATTGCCTACCGGAAATAGTCCAAATTGATGATCTGACGGCTATTTTCAGTGATTAGGCTGTCCAGTAAGATTCACCGCGCAACGTTTGTTGCCTTTTTTCGAAAAAAGGAGAGTTAGACATGAAAGCAATCGTATTCGCTGTCGCCGCCGCTCTGTCCCTGACCGCCGGTGTCGCCGCCGCCGACGAGGCCCTGGCCAAGAAAAGCGCCTGCATGAGCTGCCACCAGATGGCGAAGAAGGTGGTTGGCCCGTCGTTCACCGACATCGCCAAGAAATACAAGGGCGACGCCAAGGCCGAGGAGCGTTTCGTCACCGTCATCAAGAAGGGTGGCAAGGGCACCTGGGGCGCGGTGCCGATGCCTCCGCACCCGCAGGTTTCCGACGAAAACGCCAAGAAGCTGGCCGCCTGGATTCTGTCCCTGTAAGCCTTGCCTGTTTGGCGAAAAGGCCGGGTTCGCCCGGCCTTTTTTATTGTCGCGGCAATGTGAAAATGAATGTCTTCCCGCCCGAGCCCGAAGGGCCCCGGTGTGATATAAATCGCGCGTTTTCAGACCTTTCAGGGGTTTTCACGTGATTCACGCAAAATATTCCTTATCCGCGCTGGCGCTCGCCCTGGTTTTCGCGGCTTCTGGTTGTAGTCAAAAACCAGACGAAGGCGGCGATGTCATCAAGATCGGTTCCGTGGCGCCCCTGACCGGCCCGCAAACCCACATCGGCAAGGACAACGAGAACGGCGCCCGCCTGGCGGTGGACGAGATCAACGCCAAGGGCCTGGAACTGGGCGGCAAGAAGGTGAAGCTGGAACTGCTGGGCGAGGATGACCAGGCCGAACCCAAGACCGCCACCATCGTCGCCCAGAAGCTGGTGGATGCCGGTGTCGTCGCGGTGATCGGCCACCTGAATTCCGGCACCACCATCCCGGCTTCCAAGATCTACCACGACGCCGGCATACCCCAGATTTCCCCCTCAGCCACCGCCGTGGCCTACACCGCCCAGGGCTACAAGACCGCCTACCGGGTGATGGCCAACGACGCCCAGCAGGGCAAGGCCCTGGGCCAGTACGCCGTGGGCAAGATGGGGGCGAGGAAGATCGCCATCATCGACGACCGCACCGCCTACGGCCAGGGCCTGGCGGACGAGTTCGAGAAGGCCGCCAAGGCCGCCGGCGGCGAGATCGTGGCGCGGGAATTCACCAACGACAAGGCCACGGATTTCACCGCCATCCTCACCAGCATCAAGGGCAAGGCTCCGGACCTGGTGTTCTTCGGCGGCATGGACCCCCAGGGCGGCCCCATGGCGCAACAGCTCAAGCGCCTGGGCCTGAGCGCCAGGCTGCTGGGTGGCGACGGCCTGCAGAACGTCAACTTCCTCAAGCTGGCCGGCGCCGACGCCGAGGGCGTGGTGGCCTCCTCCCCCGGCCTGCCCATCGATTCCATGCCCGGCGGTCCGGATTTCCGCAAACGCTTCGAGTCCAAGTACGGCGTGATCCAGGTCTACGCGCCCTATTCCTACGATGCCGTGTATGCCCTGGTGGACGCCATGAAGCGGGCCAATTCCGCCGAGCCTGCCAAGGTGCTGGCCGAACTGCCCAAGGTGGACATCCAGGGCGTGAGCGGCCCGGTGAAGTTCGATGCCAAGGGCGACACCATGGATGGCGCCGTGACCGTCTACGAGGCCAAGGGCGGTACCTGGCAGGTGCTGGAAACAGTGAAATAAAAGTAGGCAGCGGTCAGTGGGCAGTCGGCAGAAATACGGCCTAGCTGACGACTGAAGACTGTCGACTGCCAACTTGATATGGACATCTTCACCCAGCAACTCATCAACGGCCTGGTGCTGGGCAGCATCTATGCCCTGGTGGCACTGGGCTACACCATGGTCTACGGCATCCTGGAGCTGATCAACTTCGCCCATGGCGAGGTGACCATGATCGGCGCCATGGTGGCGCTGACCGTGATCGGCGTCTTGATGGGCGTCGCCCCTGACCTGCCCGGTCTCATGGTCGTCTTCGGTGGCCTGCTCATCGCCATTCCCGCCTGCATGGCCCTGGCCTTCGGCATCGAGAAGATCGCCTACCGGCCATTGCGCCGCGCGCCCCGGCTGGCGCCCCTGATCACCGCCATCGGCGTGTCCATCATCCTGCAGAACCTGGCCATGCTGGTGTGGGGCCGCCAGTACGTGTCGTTTCCCCCCATCCTGCCGCGCGGCCAGCATGAAATCCTGGGCGCCCACATCACCGACCTGCAAATCTTCATCGTCGTGCTTTCCTTCTCCCTCATGGCCGGGCTCTGGCTGCTGGTGGAGCGAACCCGCCTGGGCCGGGCCATGCGCGCCACCGCCCAATCCAGGGAAGTGGCGGAACTGATGGGCGTGAACGTGGACCGGGTCATCTCCGCCACCTTCGTCATCGGCGCCGCCATCGCCGCCATCGCTGGCGTGATGGTGAGCGCCTACTACGGCCTGGCTCATTACTACATGGGCTTCATGCTGGGCCTGAAGGCCTTCTCGGCGGCCGTGCTGGGCGGCATCGGCAACATCGCCGGGGCCATGCTGGGCGGCTTGCTGCTGGGGGTCATCGAGGCCCTGGGCGCCGGCTACATCGGCGACATCACCGGTGGTTTCCTGGGCAGCCATTACCAAGACGTGTTCGCCTTCTTCGTGCTGATCCTGGTGCTGGTGTTCCGACCTTCCGGACTGTTGGGGGAGCGGGTTGCAAGCCGTGCATAAGTACCTGGGCGCCCGGCCCCGCCTGACCCTGGTTCTGCTGGCGGCGCTGCTGGTGATCCTGCCCTTCGTGGTGGGCGCGGGTCTGGGCAATTCCTGGGTGCGGGTGCTGGATTTCGTGCTGCTCTACGTGTTGCTCGCCCTGGGCCTGAACATCGTGGTGGGCTACGCTGGCCTGCTGGATCTGGGCTACATCGCCTTCTACGCCCTGGGCGCCTACCTCTATGCCTGGCTGGCCAGCCCCCATTTCGGCCTGCATCTGCCGTTCTGGGCCGTGCTACCCCTGGGCGCGGCCCTGGCGGGCATGTTTGGCGTGCTGCTGGGGGCACCCACCCTGCGCCTGCGCGGCGACTACCTGGCCATCGTCACCCTGGGCTTCGGCGAGATCATCCGCATCTTCATGAACAACCTGAACGCGCCCTTCAACCTGACCAACGGGCCCCAGGGCATGAACCTGATCGACCCGGTGAGCATCGGCGGCGTGTCCCTGGGCAGAAGCCTGCGGGTGTTCGGCTTTACCCTGCCCTCCACCTACCTGTATTACTACCTGTTCCTGGCCGCGACCCTGCTGGTCATCGTCATCGCCATGCGCCTGCAGGATTCCCGCATCGGCCGGGCCTGGGCGGCCCTGCGCGAGGATGAGGTGGCGGCGGCGGCCATGGGCATCAATACCCGCAACGTGAAGTTGCTGGCCTTCGCCATGGGCGCCACCTTCGGCGGCCTGGCCGGCGGCCTGTTCGCGGCCTTCCAGGGCTTCATCAGCCCGGAAAGCTTCAACCTGTGGGAGTCCATCCTGGTGTTGTGCATGATCGTCCTGGGCGGCATGGGCAACATTCCCGGCGTGATCCTGGGCGCGGTGCTGCTGACCGTGATCCCCGAGGCCCTGCGCTACCTGGGCGACCTGCAACGGGCCACCCTGGGCCATGTGGTGGTGGACCCGGCCGATCTGCGCATGCTGCTGTTCGGCGTCGCCCTGGTGGCCATGATGCTGTTCCGCCCGGCCGGCCTGCTGCCCTCGCGCCAGCGCAAGCGGGAGTTCAGCGCCCAGGATGGCGTCGCCGAGCAGGAGCAGGCCGACCTCTACGATGCGCGGGCCTGACCATGGCCGACCTGCTGGTTGTTACCAACGTCACCAAGCGCTTTGGCGGCCTCGCCGCCCTGGACGATGTATCCCTGAGCGTGGGCGAGGGCGAGATCTACGGCCTCATCGGCCCCAACGGCGCCGGCAAGACCACCCTGTTCAACTGCATGACCGGGCTGTATTCGGTGACCTCCGGCCAGGTTCTCTTGTCCGGAGCGGCGGTGCAGGGCCTGAAACCTCACCAGATCGTGACCCGGGGGTTCGCGCGGACTTTCCAGAATATCCGCCTGTTCGCCAACATGACCGCCCTGGAGAACGTCATGGTCGGGCGCCATGCCCGCACCCGGGCGGGAGTGCTCGGCGCCGTCATCCGCGGCGCCCGGACCCGCGCCGAGGAGGCCGCGATCCACGACAAGGCGCGCGAACTGATGGATTACGTGGGCCTGAAGAACAAGGGCCGCGGCCTGGCCGGGCATCTGCCCTACGGCGACCAGCGCCGCCTGGAGATCGCCCGCGCCCTGGCCACGGAACCGCGCCTGCTGGCCCTGGATGAGCCGGTGGCGGGCATGAACCCCATCGAACGTCGCCAGATGGGCGAGCTGTTCCTCAAGTTGCGGGCGGGCGGGGTCACCCTTTTGCTGATCGAACACGACGTGAAACTGGTGATGGGCCTGTGCGACCGGGTGGCGGTGCTGGACTACGGTCGCAAGATCGCCGAGGGCGACACCGAGGCGGTGCGGAAGGACCCCGCCGTCATCGCCGCCTATCTGGGCGGGGAGGCGGCGTGAGCCTGCTGTCCGTGCGCGGACTGAAGGTGGCCTACGGCGGCATCCAGGCCGTGCGCGGCATCGATTTCGAGGTGGCGGAAGGCGAGCTGGTCTGCCTGATCGGCGCCAACGGCGCGGGCAAGAGCAGCACCCTCAAGGGGGTGATGGGCCTGGCCCATCCCCACGGCGAAGTCCTGTTCGCCGGCGAGCGCCTGCACAAGCTGCCCACCCACGCCATCGCCTGCCTGGGCCTGGCCCTGGTGCCGGAAGGCCGGGGCATCTTCGGCCGCCTGACGGTGGCCGAGAACCTGGACATGGGCGCCTACACCCGCAACGACAAGGTGGGCGTCCAGGCGGATCTGTCCCGAGCCTACGAGTTATTCCCCCGCCTGGCGGAAAGGCGCGGCCAACTGGCGGGCACCCTTTCCGGCGGCGAGCAGCAGATGCTCGCCATCGCCCGCGCCCTCATGGGCCGGCCCCGCCTGCTGCTGCTGGATGAGCCGAGCATGGGACTGGCGCCCCTCATGGTCATGAAGATCTACGAGACCATCGCCGCCATTGCCCGGGAAGGCGTGACCATCCTGCTGGTGGAACAGAACGCCAATCTGGCCCTGCGCGTCAGCCAGCGGGCCTACGTCATGGAAAGCGGCGCCATCACCCTCTCGGGCGCGGCCTCGGATCTGGCGTCCGACAGCCAGGTACGCGCCGCCTACCTGGGGGATTGAAAGCGGGTTCGCCCGGTTTTCGGTGGTGCCCACCAGTAAGCATCGTTGCATTGCCGCAACATCTTCAATTCCGGATACCCTGTGCGCTAGCTAACAATCGAATGTTCTAATATTCGCCAATATACTGCGGGCTCTGTACCAGATACCTGTTTTCCCCCTTTGTTTTCAACCCTCTAGGAGTTTTGTCATGAAGAAGATTTCCGTCCTGGTCCTGGCCCTGGTTGCTCAATCCGCTTTCGCCCAAGGTGCTGCCACCCCCGAGTCCACCGCTGCCCAACTGCTGGATCCCGCCAAGGTTGCCGACGTCGCCAAGGATCCCAAGGCCGCCGTTGCCGCCATGACCAACCTGATGGATCCCGCCACCGCCATCATCATGATGCAGAAGGGTATGGACCCCGCCACCTTCACCAAGATGGCCCAGGCCGGCATGTCCCCCGACATCCTGAAGTCCTACGCCGCCTTCCTGGACCCCAACATGTACACCAAGTGGCTGGCCGCTTCCATGGACCCCAACTTCTACATGGCTGCCATGGCTCCCATGCTGAACCCCAACATGTACATGAAGTGGATGATGTCCCCCCTGGATCCCCGCGTCCTGCAAATGGGCATGGCTCCCCTGAACCCCAACATGTACATGAACTGGGCCCTGGCTCCCATGGCTCCCGCCAACATGAACCTGATGATGGCTCCCCTGAACCCCAATCTGTACACCCAGTGGGCCGGCGCCGCTGCTGATCCCAAGACCTACGGCACCTGGGGCGCTCTGATGAACCCCGCCACCTACGGCAACATGGCGAACCCCTTCGCCGGCTTCATCCCCGTGCCCGCCGCGCCCGCCGCCAAGTAATTCGCGGTTAGACCCGGCCTGAAAAGGGCGGAACTTCGGTTCCGCCCTTTTTTTTTTGGTAATCAAGCATGTTACTATTCGCTAATATTTTTTATCTCACTGATTGTTAAGGCACTAGTCATGACATGCCGCAAGGCGTTGGCAGTATCCCTGTTGGCAATGGGCTTTTCCCTGGGCGTCCAGGCCGAAGCCGGTTCGACGCGCGCATCCGCCAAGGCGGGCAAACCCGCCGCGCTGAAGACCAAGCAAATCAGGCAGAAAGATGGCAGCGTCGTGGTTCGCCTGTCATTGCCCAAGCGGGCGCAGGCGAGCTCCCCCGGCGTGGTCGCCATGCCGGATCGGGAAGCGAAGGCTTCCACGTCGGGCGGGGTGGCCGGCAACGATCCCCAGATCCTCAAGGAATGGCTGGATGCGGTCACCGAGCCCCGCTTCATGACCGCCCTGGCATCCGTCGCCATGGAACCCGGGGTCACCGCGAAGAGCATGAACCGGCCCATCGACCCGGCCCTGGTGCGCAACTGGGCCGAGTTCGTCGACCCGCATCTCTACCTGCGCTGGATGGCGTCGGGCGTGGATTCCAAGTTCAATCAGGCCATCCTCAAGCAGTCGCCCGAGCTCAACCTGGCTCCCCATGCGGTCCTGACCCTGATCGGCAACATGGTTCCTGTTTTTGCCCGGGCGGGTGTTCCCCTGAAGCCCACCCTATGGTCGAAGGCCTACGGCGAGGGGCCTGGCGGACGGGAAGCCGCCCAGGAGTGGCTCAAGCTGCCCATGGCGGACCCCAGATCCAACCCCTGGCTCAGCAACAATCTGAACTACCGGTACTGACGGCGCGCCCGATGGCCAGGTAGCCGCGTTCCGTCAGCACCCCATCCAGGGGGATGTCCCAGGGGTCCCTCGGAATCCGGTCCACCTGCTGGGTCGAGAACGCCACGCCAATCAACCGGGGTTTCCGCAGGAAGCGTCGTCGGGCCAGCCCGGCCAGGCTGGCATCGTAGTAACCGCCCCCCATGCCGATTCGCCAACCCCGCGCGTCGAACCCCAACAGGGGCATGAACAGGGTTTCCAGCTGATACGCCCGGCCCTTTCTGGCGGGCGGAGCGTGATATTCGGGGATGCCATAGCGGTTGAGAACCCAGGCTGGACGATCCCCGAGCCGGGTGAACCAGAGTTTCTTCCGGCGCCGGCCGGGCACGATGGGCAAATGGCACTCGATGCCCATTCCCAGGGCCCGCTGAAGCAGGGGCAAGACGTCGATCTCGCTGTTGGCGGGAATGTAGAAACCGATGCGGCGCGCGCGCGTCAGCAAGCGATGGCGCAGGGCATGACGGACCAGTTGTTGTCCGGCGTCGCGGCGTTGCGCGGCCGTCATGGCTCCCCGTTGCCGCCGCAATTCACGGCGCAGGGATGCCTTATCGGGATAGTCGCGGGAGTGGATCATGTTGACGGAGGGTCTCCCCGCTGGCGCCGTCCAGACCGCAATCCTGAACCCGGAGGTTCAAGGTCGGTCACGGTTCAGCCGCTTCGGGTACATGGACAAAAGCCACGCGCACGCCCGCGATGAAAGACCGTGACCTGCGCTTACGCTTATCGGTTCAAAGAATACGCGACCTTCGCGAACGCAGCAGGGAGATTGATGGATCACTCGGGACGGGCCGTCACGAGCGATCAGAATAGATTATCTTGCTGGGCCATGGCCTGATCAAGCAGGCCCGTGAGGTGTTCGATCCGCTCCCGGTGTTCGCGGGTATCGGGTTGCGCGGGGCGAGCGGCGAGGTAATCGTGGGTGATGTTCAGGGCGGCCATGATGGCGATGCGTTCCAGGCCGATGACCTTGCCGCCGTCGCGAATCTCGCGCATCTTGCGATCCAGGTAGGACACCGCCTGCAGCAGGCCCTCCCGCTCGTCCTCCGGGCAGGCCACGCGGAATTCGCGGCCCATGATGGCGACATCCAGACTGACGTTGTTGGAGGTGGCCATGTCAGCGCCTTTCCGGCTGTGGGCGGGGGAAAGATTCCGCCCCGATGGGCAGCGGGCGGATCGAGCGTCGGGGGCGTTTCATCCTAGTCCGGAATCTTGTTGAGCAGGACTTCCACGCGGGCACGGGCCTCGTCAAGGCGATCGGAGAGCTGCTTGTTGTTGCTCTCCAGCACCACGACCTGCTGACGCAGCTTGAGGGTTTCCGCGCGCATTGCTTGATAGCGCTCCAGCATCTGAGCGAGCTTGCTTTCCAGGGTGTCCAGTTCGGCCTGCATGCCGGCACTATAATTGCCGGGATTTTCCCGCGTCAACAAAGGGTTTCGCGCCGCCCGGCCGATTTTTCGCCGCTCCGGGCGGCGAGGCCTTCACCAGCCCCGTTCCAGTCGCCCGAAACGGATTCTCAGGCGGCGTGGAACGCGCGGCTGGATTCCCGCACGGTCTCCACCAGCACGCTCACGTTTTCCGGTGGTGTGAACTGGGATATGCCATGCCCCAGGTTGAAGACATGGCCCGATCCCTGGCCATAGCTCGCCAGGATGGCTTTGGCTTCCGCCGCCACGGCTTCCGGCGTGGTGAGCAGGATGCTCGGGTCCATGTTGCCCTGCAGGGCCACCTTGTCGCCCACGCGGCGGCGGGCGTCGCCGATGTCGATGGTCCAGTCCAGGCCCACCGCGTCGCAGCCGCAGGCGGCGATGTGCTCCAGCCAGAGGCCGCCGCCCTTGGTGAAGACGATGCGCGGCACGACGCGGCCTTCCCGTTCCCGGGTCAGGCCGGCCATGATGCGGGCCATGTAGGGCAGGGAGAATTCCAGGTAGGCGGCCTGGGACAGCATGCCGCCCCATGAATCGAACACCATCACGGCCTGGGCGCCGGCCTCGATCTGGGCGTTGAGGTAGTCGATCACCGCCTGGGTGGTGACTTCCAGGATGTGGTGCATGAGGTCCGGGCGGCCGTACATCATGCGTTTCACCTGGGTGTAGCTGTCGCTGCCCTCCCCCTCGACCATGTAGCAGGACAGGGTGAAGGGGCTGCCGGAAAAGCCGATTAGGGGCACGGAACCGTCCAGGGCGCGGCGGATCTCGGCCACGGCATCGATGACATAGCGCAGATGGTCGTGGGGATCGGGAGCCTTGAGATTGCGGATCGCCCATTCTTCCCGCAGGGGCCGCTCGAACTTGGGACCCTCGCCCTCGGCGAAATACAGGCCCAGGCCCATGGCGTCCGGCACGGTGAGGATGTCGGAGAACAGGATGGCCGCGTCCAGGTTGTAGCGCGCCAGGGGCTGAAGGGTGACCTCGGTGGCCAGGGTCGGCGACTTGCACAGGTTCAGGAAGCTGCCCGCCCGGGCACGTGTCGCGCAGTATTCCGGGAGGTAGCGGCCGGCCTGGCGCATCAGCCAGGTCGGCGTGTGGCCGGTGGGTTGCCGCAGCAGCGCGCGCAGGAAGGTATCGTTCTTGAGGGCGGTCATGGTGGTGGGTTCCTGGAAAAACCGCGACATTCTAACCGCTCATGGCCTGTTGGCCGTCCTGCCGATGGAGGCCACCGGCGCGCTCATCCATCCTGGCTTGATTGAATGGGCGGGGCCTTCCTTGCGCCGGAAAGGGCCGGGTAGCGGATCTGTTCCACCAGATCGCGGGTGGTCTTGTCGGGCATCGATGTGAACAGGCTCACCACGAGAATGACGAGAAACCCGGCGGGAATGCCGAACACGCCGGCGGAGACATCCCCGATGCCCCACCATTTCTCCATGCCCATGAACTTCACGCCGACCAGGTAGTAAAGCGTCAGCCCCAGGCCCGTCAGCATGCCCGCCACGGCGCCCTGGCGCGTCGCCCGGCGCCAGAAGATGCCCAGCACCAGGGCCGGGAAGAAGCAGGCGCCGGCGATGGAAAAGGCCCAGGCCACCATGGACAGGATGGTGTCGGGCCGCAGGGAGGCCACCCAGGCCGCCACCACGGCCACGCCCAACAGCACCGTCTTGGAGATCGCCAGGCGGCGGGTGGTGGTGGCGTTGGGATTGATCATCTGGAAATAGACGTCGTGGGACAGGGCGTTGGCGATGGTCAGCAGCAGGCCGTCGGCGGTGGACAGGGCCGCCGCCAGGCCGCCGGCCGCCACCAGGCCGGCCACCACGTAGGGCAGGCCGGCGATCTCCGGCGTGGCCAGCACGATCACGTCCGGGTTCAGGGTCAGTTCCGCCAGTTGCAGGATGCCGTCGCGGTTGATGTCCTCCACCGCCACCAGGCCCACCTTGGTCCAGGACGCCACCCAGGACGGCAGTTCGGCGATGGCCGTGCCGATGACGTTGGTGTAGACCTCGTACTTGGCGAACACCGCGTAGGCCGGTGCCGTGAAATACAGCAGGAAAATGAAGAACAGGGACCAGAACACCGATTCCCGCGCCTCCCGGACCGAGGGCGTGGTGTAGTAGCGCATGAGCACGTGGGGCAGGGCCGCCGTGCCCACCATGAGGCAGAAGGCCAGGGCCAGGAAATTGCGCCGGGCCTCGCCGCGCTGGGCCTCGTCGGCGCCGGGAAAAGCCTCGGCGTGGGGATGGATCGGCTGGGACTTTTCCTGGGCGGCTTTCATCGCCCTTTGCCATTGCTCGCGCTGGGCCGAGGCCGCGCCGGGTTGGTCGCGCAAGCGCTGTTCCAGCATGACCGCCCGCGCCGCATAGGCCCGCCGCACCTCCTCCTGGGCCGGGTCGGCCATCAGCACCCGCTCCCGCTCCTCCAGTTCCTGCATCACCGAGCCATACACCAGTTGCGGCAAGGGCACGCTGGTGACCTTGTAGGACATGAACACCACCGGCACCAGGTAGGCGATGATGAGGATGATGTATTGCGCCACCTGGGTCCAGGTCACCGCCCGCATGCCGCCCAGGAAGGAGCACACCAGGATGCCGGCCAGGCCCACGAACACGCCGGTCTCGAAGGCGATGCCGAGGAAGCGGCTGGTGACGATGCCGACGCCGTAGATCTGGGCGGTGACATAGGTGAAGGAAGCCAGGATCGCCCCCAGCACGGCGATGGAGCGGGCCAGGTTGCCGCCGTAGCGGGCGCCGATGAAATCCGGGATGGTGAACTGGCCGAACTTGCGCAGGTAGGGCGCCAGCAGCAAGGCCACCAGCACGTAGCCGCCGGTCCAGCCGACGACGAAAGCGAGGCCGTCGTAGCCCTTGGCGTACAGGGTGCCGGCCATGCCGATGAAGGAGGCGGCGCTCATCCAGTCCGCACCCGTGGCCATGCCGTTGTAGACCGCCGGCACGCGTCGGCCCGCCACGTAGTACTCGTCCACGTCGGAGGTCCGGCTCATGATGCCGATGCCCGCGTAGAGGGAGATGGTGGCGGCCATGAACACCCAGCCGATCCACTGCTCAGGCATGCCCATGAATTCCGCCACCGCCAGGGTGAACAGGAACAGCACGAAGCCGCCGGTGTAGAAGCTGTAGTAGCGGAACAGGTTGCGGAGGTAGACCTTCTTCACCCGTTTGCCCCGGATAAGACCCGAAAATGCACGGATTGTAGCCCGCGCCACGTACCGCCTAGGCACGGATTGGCCCTCCGGCGCCAACCCGGCCGTCGAATTCGCGGTTAGCGGGCCCGGGAACGAAGGGCGCCCAAGCGGAACCTGAGCGCCTTCTCCAGCGCGACGACCAGCCCGCTCGCCAGGGCGAAGGCGATGATGCCCAGCCAGGCGCGGGCATCGATGGGCGCGGTGTGGAACAGGGTGTTGAACAGGGGCAGGTAGGTAAAGGCCAGTTGCAGCGCCAGCATCAGGCCGGCGCCGAGCCACACCCAGCGGTTGCTGAACAGGCCCATGGACCAGAAGGAGCGGGTCAGCGACCGGCAGTTGAACAGGTAGACCAGTTCCACCATGACGAACACGTTGGCCGCCACCGTGCGCGCCTCGGCCAGGTTGCCGCCCCGTTCCAGCTCGAGCAGGAACAGGCCGAAGGCGCCCACCAGCAGCAGCACGCCCACCAGCGCGATGCGCCAGACCAGTACCCGGTCCAGGATGGGCGCGGCGGGCGGGCGCGGCGGCCGGCGCATGATGCCCTTCTCGGCCGGCTCGAAGGCCAGGGTCAGGCCCAGCAGCACCGCCGTGGTCATGTTGATCCAGAGAATCTGCAGGGGCGTGATGGGAAGCGTGACCCCGGCCAGGATGGCGGCCAGGATCACCAGCCCCTCGCCGGCGTTGGTGGGAATGGTCCAGGTGATGAACTTCACCAGGTTGTCGTAGATGCCCCTGCCCTCCTCCACCGCCGCCTCGATGCTGGCGAAGTTGTCGTCGGTGAGCACCATGTCCGCCGCCTCCTTGGCCACCTCGGTGCCGGCGAGCCCCATGGCGATGCCGATGTCCGCCTGCTTTAGGGCCGGCGCGTCGTTGACGCCGTCGCCGGTCATGGCCACCACCTCGCCGTTGGCCTGCAGGGCCTCCACCAGGCGCAGCTTCTGCTCCGGCTCCACCCGGGCGAACACGTCCACGTCGCGGGCCGCCCGGCGCAGGCTTTCCCCGTCCATGGCGGCCAGTTCCCGGCCGGCGAGGGCCGACGATTCGCCGTGGGCGATGCCGAGCTGGCGGGCGATGGCCAGGGCGGTTTCCGGATGGTCGCCGGTGATCATCTTGACCCGGATGCCGGCGGCGTGACAGGCCTTCACCGCGGCGATGGCCTTGGTCCTGGGCGGGTCCAGCATGCCGGCCAGGCCCAGGAAAACCAGGCCCCGCTCCAGCCGTTCCGGTCCGAGCGCCTGGTCGGCGGCAAGGCGGGCATGGGCCAGGGCCAGCACGCGCATGCCCTGCCGGGCCAGGTCCCGGGCCTCCGCCTCGATGGCATCCCGGGCCAGGGCCGCTTCCCGCCCCGTCCCGTCGAGCATGCCGGCGCAGGCCGGCAACAGGCGTTCCAGCGCGCCTTTCACGTAGATCAGGCGATCGCCCTCGATCTCGTGCACGGTCGCCATGGACTGGCGGGTGGCGTCGAAGGGCAGCTCGTCCAGGCGGGGGAATACGGCGCGCAGGGTGGTTTCATCCAGCCCGGCCTTGCGGGCGGCCACCAGCAGGGCGGCTTCGGTGGGATCGCCGGTGATGCGCCAATGGTGTCCGTCCCGGCGCAGGCTGGCGTCGTTGCACAACACGCCGGCCAGCAGGGCCTCGCGCAGGGCGCCGTCCAGGCTGATGCCTTCCGGCAGGCTCACGCTGCCCTCCAGCCCGTAGCCCTGCCCGCTCACCGGGTAGCGGCGGCCGCCCGCCCACAGGGCGCGCACGGTCATGGCGTTCTCGGTGAGGGTGCCGGTCTTGTCGGAGCAGATCACCGTGGTGCTGCCCAGGGTCTCCACCGCCGGCAATTTGCGGATGATCGCCCGGCGTCTGGCCATGCGCGCCACGCCGATGGCCAGGGTGATGGTGATGGCCGCCGGCAGGCCCTCGGGAATGGCGCCCACCGCCAGGGCCACCGCCGCCATGAACATGTCGTAGGCCGACTCGCCGCGCAACACGCCGATGGCGAAGGTCAGCGCCGCGAATGCCAGGATGACGATCAGCAGCCGCCTGGCGAACACCCCCATCTTGCGGGTGAGGGGGGTGCTCAGGCTGGGCGCCGCGGCGATCAGGCCGGCGATATGGCCGGTCTCGGTGGCATCGCCGGTGGCGATCACCAGGCCGTGGCCCTGGCCGGCCGCCACGTGGGTGCCGGTGTAGGCCATGTTGCGCCGGTCCGCCAGGGGGGTATCGGGCGCCATGACCAGGGCGGGCTGCTTGTCCGCCGGCAGGGATTCGCCGGTCAGGGCCGCTTCCACCAGGCGCAGTTCCTTGCCGTGCATCAGGCGCAGGTCGGCGGGCACCTTGTCGCCGGCGCTGAGCCACACCACGTCCCCCGGCACCAGCCCGACCGCGTCCATGCGCCGCCGTTCGCCCTCGCGCAACACCGTGACTTCCGTGGCCACCGCCCGCGCCAGGGCCGCCAGGGCGGATTCCGCCCGGCCTTCCTGGATGAAGCCCACCAGGGCATTGACCAGCACCACGCCGAGGATGACCCCGGCATCCGCCCATTCCCCCAGGAAGGCGGTCACCAGGCCGGCCACCACCAGCACCGCCACCAGGGGTTGGGTCACCTGGTCGAGCAAACGCATGAGCGTGCCGCGTGATGGTCGCGGGCTGGGCCGGTTCGGGCCGTGGTGGGCCAGGCGCCGGGCCGCGTCGCTCTCCGTCAGCCCGAAGGCCGGGTCCACATCCAGGCGCCGCGCCGTCTCGGGGGGGCTGAGGGTATGCCAGTGCGTGCGTGTGTGGGACATGGCGGGTACCAAAAAAACAGGCGACCGGAGTCGCCTGAAAAGCTGCTGTCGCTCTTGCGCAGCTAAGCCCTGCTCAAGGGATCCGTGAATTCAGTCTAGCCGTTCGTCACCCGGCGCATGGGTAAGGCCGGCACTGGCCGTGTTGGCCAGCGCGACGCAAGACTGGAAATGGGGGGTTTGACGGTGGATCGCGCGCATGGTGGGAGCATAGGCATTCAACATGCATGCTGAATTGGCGATCGCGCGTAAGGGAAACACGTATGTGACCTGAGCAGGCGGGTAGTCCACCGACGTCAGGCGGTCATCCCATCCTCGGCCGGCACCCCAGGACTCCCGCCGTTTCAATCTTGCCGACGGACGGGGGCCTCGGCTTGCTCGCCGACCCGGGGCAGGTTCAGATGCAGGGCCGCCTTGGCCAGCAGATGGGCCGATACCGGGGCGGTGATGAACAGGAACAGGGTGATCAGCACCTCGTGCAGGCTGGCGCCGTTGCCCTGGCTGGTGAAAAACACCGAGGACGCGATCAGCAGGCAACCGACCCCCAGTGTGGTGGCCTTGGTGGGGCCATGCAGCCGGGTATAGAAGTCCCGCAACCGGGCCAGGCCCAGGGAGCCGATGAAGGTGAACACGGCACCGGCCAGGATGAGGAAGGCAAGCAGGTACTCCAGCATATCGGCCGCCTATTCGATGATGTCGCCGCGCAGCAGGTACTTGCACAAGGCCACCGTGCCGACGAAGCCCATCAGGGCGATGAGCAGGGCCGCCTCGAAGTACAGCGGGCTGTCCAGGTGGATGCCCAGCAGCACCAGCAGGGCGATGGTGTTCACATACAGGGTATCCAGGGCCAGGATGCGGTCCGGGGCGCTGGGGCCCCGCAGCAGGCGCCAGAAGGTCATGGCGACGGCGGCCGCCACCAGGGCGAAGGCGATGGGAATAACGATGGCCATCATGATTCGAAAACCTCCTTCAATGGCGCCTCGTAGCGCGCCTTGATGCCGGCCCGCACGGCGTCGGGGTCGGGCGCGTCCAGGGCGTGGACCAGCAGGGTGCGCCGGTCCGGACTGAGCCGGGCCGAGACCGTGCCCGGCGTCAGGCAGATGGTGTTGGCCAGGAAGCTGATGGCCAGGTCGCTTTCCAGCTCCAGGGGCACCTCGATGAACGCCGGGCGCAGCCGATCGGGACTGCCCAGGATGCGCCGGGCCACGACCAGGTTGGCCAGGAACACGTCCAGGATGAACACGGCCAGGAAGCGGATCAGCACCCGGGGTTTGCGGATGCGCACCGTCTCCGGCCAGAAACGCAGGGTGAACAGGGGGATCAGCCAGCCCAGCAGCAAGCCCAGGACGACGTGGCCGGGCGCCAGGCTGTTGTTGAGCAGTAGCCAGACCGCCGCCAGGATGGGGGTGAGCAGGGGATGGGGCAGCAGGCGGCGAGCACTCATGGCCTGGCTCCCAGGACGGCGTGGACGTAATGATAGGGCTGCAGCAACTGCTCCGCCGTGGCGGTTGCCAGGGCATGGATCGGCCCCGCCAGCACGGCCAGGGCCAGGGCCAACAGCAACAGGCCGATGGCCGGCATCAGGGCGATGGTGGACGCGCGCGCCGCCGGTGGCCGCGCGCCCTCCTCCGGTGGCAGGGTGCGCATGAACAACAGGCTACCGGAACGGGCCAGGGCGATCACCCCCAGCAGGCCGCCGCCCAGCACCAGGGCCAGGATCCAGGGCCAGGCGGGATGGACCAGGGCCGCCTTCAGCAGCAGGAACTTGCCGACGAAGCCGGACAGGGGCGGCAAGCCCGCCGCCAGCATGGCCGTGACGAAGAACAGGCCGCCCAGCGGGGGCGCGCCGGCCATGGCCGGGCCCGGCTCGAAACGGTCGGCGAGTTCGCCCCGGGCCCGCGCGATGTGGTCGGCCAGCAGGAACATGGCGGCGGCGGCGAAGGTGGAATGGGGCAGGTAATACAGCCCCGCCGCGATGCCGTCGGCGCTGCCCAGCGCGAAGGCGGTCAGCAGGGAACCCACCGAGGCCACCACCAGGTAGGCCGCCTGTTGGCGTAGTCCCCGCGCCGCCAGGACGCCCAGCAGGCCGAGGATCAGGGTGGCCAGGGCCAGGGGCAGCAGCCAGGGCTCGATGAGTCCGGCCATGCCCGCCGCCGGGCCGTTGATGTCCCCGGCCTGGGCGCCGAACATCAGGGTGGAGACCCGCAGGATGCAATAGGCCCCCACCTTGGTCATGATGGCGAACAGGGCCGCCACCGGCGCGCTGGTCTCGGCGTAGGCCGCCGGCAGCCACAGGTGCAGGGGCAGCAGCGCCGCCTTGAGGGCGAACACGGCGAGCAGCAGCAGGCCGGCGGCCCGGGCCGGCCCCAGGTTCTCCGGCGAGACGGCGGCCATCTTCACGGCCAGGTCGGCCATGTTCAGCGTGCCGAACAGGCCGTACAGCGTTCCCACCGCGATCAGGAACAGGGACGAGCCGGCCAGGTTGAGCACCACGTAATGCAGGCCGGCGCGTGTTCTGAGCCGGCCGCCGCCGTGCAGGACCAGGCCGTAGGAGGCCAGCAGCAGCACCTCGAAGAACACGAACAGGTTGAACAGGTCGCCGGTGAGGAAGGCGCCGTTCAAGCCCATCAACTGCAACTGGAACAGCACGTGAAAATGGCGTCCGGCCACATCGCTACCCCGGCAGGCGTGGAGCAGGGCGAACAGGGCCACCAGGGCCGTGGCCATCAGCATCCAGGCCGCCAGCCGGTCGGCCACCAGGACGATGCCGTAGGGCGCCGGCCAGTTGCCCAGGGCGTAGGTCAGGATGTCGCCTTCGCCGACGGCCTGGAGCAGGGACAAGGCCAGGCCGATCTGGCCCAGCACGGCGGCGACGCTGAAGACCCGCCGCAGCCGGATATCGGTACGCCGAAACATCAGGAGCAGGATGCCGGCCAGCAGGGGCAGCAGGATGGGGGCGATGACCAGGTGGTTCATGCGCTCATGCCTCGCTGGCCATGGTTTCTCCCCCCTTTTCCAAAGGCTCGGTTCGCGATAAGGAGTGATGGGCGGAGTCGGCCAAAAAGTGGGATTCCCCCCTTTCGTAAAGGGGGGAGAGGGGGGATTTCTCCAAGGCCTGCGCGGACCGACCCGCATTAAATCCCCCTCTGTCCCCCTTTACAAAAGAGGGAAGACAAGCATCTCCATCGTCAGCGTGACCTCCAGACTCAACGCGCACAGAGCCTTTCCAAAGTGGGGAAAGAAGTGCCAGCCAGATCCGATTCATCCACCCTCCTCCCCGTCCACATGATCGTTGCCCAGTTCCGAACGGGCCTTCAGGGCCAGCATGATGACGAAGGCGGTCATGGCGAAGCCGATGACGATGGCGGTGAGCACCAGGGCCTGGGGTACCGGGTCGGTATAGCCGGGCAGACCGGTGCCGATCACCGGCGGCCGGCCGACGGTGAGCCGGCCCATGGCGAACAGGAACAGGTTCACGGCGTAGGACAGGAAGGTGAGTCCCAGCACCACGGGAAAGGTGCGGCCGCGCAGCAGCAGGTAAACGCCGCAGGCGGTGAGCAGGCCGATCAGCGATGCGATCAGGGCTTCCATCTACCGTCCTCCTTGACGCGCAAGGTTTCCGGCACGGGACAGGCGTCGGGGCCGTGGCTGGCGTCGTGCATCATGCCCAGGTGGATCAGGATCAGCAGGGTGGCGCCCACCACCACCAGGTACACGCCCAGGTCGAAGGCCATGGCCGAGGCCAGTTCGAAGTCGCCCACCAGGGGCCAGTGGACATGGCCGAAGGTGGAGGTGAGGAAGGGATGGCCGAAGGCCAGGGAGGCCAGGCCGGTGAGCGTGGCGAGGGCCAGACCGGCGCCGATGACCGGGTGCAGGTTGGCGGGCAGGCGCTCGTGGGTCCATGCCACGCCGTTGGCCAGGTACTGCATGATCAGGGCCACGGCGGTCACCAGGCCGGCGATGAAGCCGCCGCCGGGAAGGTTGTGGCCGCGCAGCAGGATGAAGGCCGAGACCAGCAGGGCCAGGGGCAGCAACAGACGGGTCAACGAGGCCATGATGGCCGGGTGCATGTCCCCGTCCCAGCTGCGGCCCACCTCGTCGCAGCCGCGCCCGCCCAGGCGCGGCTTTTCCAGCATGGCGTAGATGGCGAAGCCGGCCAGGGCCAGGACGGTGATCTCGCCCAGGGTGTCGAAGCCCCGGAAATCCACCAGGATGACGTTGACCACGTTGCGGCCGCCGCCGCCGGGGACGCTGTTCTCCAGGAAGTAATCGGCGATGCTGTCATAGGGCCTGGATAGTTGTGCCCCCGCCTCGGAAAGGACGTCCGAGACGCCCCCCGAGGGGGCCAAGGCAATCTCGGGGCGGCCCGGCGATTGCCTGGTCAGCACCGCCCAGGCCAGGGCGCCGACCCCCAGGCCCGCCAGGCCGGCCAGCACACCGTCCCTGATGCGCCGCGCCGCCTGGGGTTCGGCCGGGGTGGTCTGGGGCAGGAAATACAGGGCCAGCAACAGCAGGATCACCGTCACCACCTCCACGGAAAGCTGGGTCAGGGCCAGATCCGGGGCGGAAAACTTCACGAAGATCAGGGACACCACCAGGCCCACCGCGCCCATCAGCACCAGGGCGACGAAACGCCGGCGATGCAGGGCCAGGGCCGTGATGGCCGTCAAGGCCATGGCCAGGGCGGCGGCCAGGCTGACGCCGTCCACCGGCAACAGCGCGCGCGGTCCGGTCAGGGGCGAATCCGTGGCCTGCCAGCCGGAGGCGCCCAGGATCAGGGCCGAGCCCACGAACAGCGCGATCATGCGTTGCAGCGAGCCGGTGTCGAGCCGGCGGGTCAGGCCATGGGCGAAGGCGAACAGCCCGTCCAGCAGCAGGTTGTAGACGCGCCGGGCATCCAGGACGCCCTCGAACCGCTCATGCAGCGCGAACAGGGGCTTGCGTCGGGCGTAGAGCAGGACGCCGCCGGCCAGGGCGATCACGCTCATCCATAGCGCCGGGCTGAAGCCGTGCCAGATGGCCAGATCGTGCCGGGGCAGCGGCCCTTGCAGCACCGCGCCCGCCGCCAGGGCCAGGATGGGCTCCACGGTCAGGGCCGGGAGGATGCCCACCAGCAGGCACAGGGCCACCAGCACCTCCACCGGCGCCTTCATCCACTGGGGCGGCTCGTGGGGCGTGCGCGGCAGGTCGATGGGCTCGCCGTTGAAGAACACGTCATGGACGAAGCGCAGCGAGTAGGCCACGGCGAAGATGCCGGCCACGGTCACCGCCAGCGGCAGCAGCCAGCCGTAGCGCATCTGGGTGGCCATGCCGGCGGCCTCGGCGAAGAACATCTCCTTGGACAGGAAGCCGTTGAACAGGGGCACCCCGGCCATGGCCGCCGCCGCCACCATGGCCAGGGTGGCGGTGTAGGGCATGAATTTCCACAGGCCGTTGATGCGGCGCATGTCGCGGCTGCCGGTCTCGTGGTCGATGATGCCGGCGGCCATGAACAGGCCGGCCTTGAAGATGGCGTGGTTGATGATGTGGAACACCCCCGCCACCGCCGCCAGGGGTGTGCCGATGCCGAACAGCGTGGTGATCAGCCCCAGGTGGCTGATGGTGGAATAGGCCAGCAAACCCTTCAGGTCATGCTTGAACAGGGCGGTGATGGCGCCGATGAGCAGCGTCAGCGTGCCAATACCCCCCACCAGCATGGACCAGTCATGGGTACCCGACAGGGCCGGGAACAGGCGCGCCAGCAGGAACACGCCGGCCTTCACCATGGTGGCCGAATGCAGGTAGGCGGAAACCGGCGTCGGCGCCGCCATGGCGTGGGGCAGCCAGAAGTGGAAGGGAAACTGGGCCGACTTGGCGAAGGCGCCCAGCAGGATCAGGACCAGGGCCGGGCGGTACAGATCGTGGCCCCGGATCAGGTCGCCCGAGGCCAGAATCACGGAGAGGTCGTAACTTCCCGTGATTTCCCCCAGCAACAGAATGCCACCCAGCAAGGCCAGGCCACCCGCGCCGGTCACCGCCAGGGCCATGCGGGCGCCGTTGCGGGCCTCCTCCCGCTCCTTCCAGTAGCCGATGAGCAGGAAGGACGAGAGGCTGGTCAGTTCCCAGAAGATCAGCAGCTGGATCAGGTTTTCCGACAGCACCACCCCCAGCATGGCGCCCATGAACAGCAGCAGGTAGGCGTAGAGCCGGCCCAGGCTGTCCCGCTCCGACAGGTAGTAGCGGGCATAGAGGATGACCAGCAGGCCGATGCCCAGGATCAGCCCGGCGAACAGCAGGCCCAGGCCGTCCAGGCGGAAGGCCAGGTTCAGGCCCGCCTGGGGAATCCAGTCGAGCCGCTCGATGCGGGTCGCGCCGGAAATAGCCGCCATTGATGCCGGCAGCATTTGCAGGAACGCCAGCAGCGCCACGCCGCCCGCCGCCCATGCCGCATGCGCGCGGCCGCGTGGCGCCAGATACGCCACCAGCGGCGCGCCGAGAAAAGGGGTGAGGGCGGCGAGGCAGAGGCTCATGACGATGGGCGGTGGCGATCAGATGGCATTTGTAAACGGCCAGGCCACAGTCGGCGCTGGCGGGAAGGCAAGTCCCGCCAGCGCCGCGGTGGGTCAGTGCATCAGGTTGTACTGCAGGATGTAGGTGCCCGCGCCGGCGAGGTAGCCGATCAGCGCCAGCCCGCTGATGTTCTTCACGTACCAGAAGAAGTGGATCTTCTCCAGGCCCATGGCGGCCACGCCGGCCGCCGAACCGATGATCAGGATGGAGCCGCCGGTGCCGGCGCAGTAGGCGAGGAACTCCCACAGGAAGTGGTCGGTCGGGTACCTCGCGAGGTCGTACATGCCCATCGAGGCGGCCACCAGCGGCACGTTGTCGACCACGGCGCTGAACATGCCGATGAGGATCACGATCAGGTCGAGACGGCCGACGTTCTGGTCGAGCCACCGCGCCAGCGAGCTCAGGATGTGGGTGTGTTCCAGCGTGGCCACGGCAAGCAGGATGCCGACGAAGAAGACCAGCGAGCTCATGTCGATTCTCGACAAGGCATGGGCCAGGGTCAGGTGCTGCTTGGACTGGTCCTCCTTGTGGCGGTGGATCAGGTCACCGACCAGCCAGAGGATGCCGAGCCCGAACAGGATGCCCAGGAAGGGCGGCAGGTGCGTGATGGTCTTGAACGCCGGCACCGCGATCAGGATGCCGAGGCCGAGCAGGAACATGGTGTTGCGCTCGAACTCGGTGGTTTTCAGGCCATGGTCCATGTCGATGTGCTCGGGCCCGACGACCGGACGGCCGCGCAACACGTAAGCCGTGATCCCCAGGGGTACCAGCAGGCTGACCGCGGAGGGCAGGAACACGGAGGAAATGATGTTCATCGTCGTGATCTGGCCACCGATCCAGAGCATGGTCGTGGTCACGTCGCCGATCGGCGACCAGGCACCGCCCGCGTTCGCGGCGATGACGATGATGCCGGCGAAGAACAGGCGGTCGGCATGGTTGGACAGCAGCTTGCGCATCAGCGAGATCATGACGATGGTCGTCGTCAGGTTGTCGAGCAGCGCGGAGAGGAAGAAGGTAACGAAGCCGACCAGCCACATCAGCTTCGACAACTGGGCCGTGCGGATGCGCTTGGTGATGACCTCGAAGCCGTTGTGCGCATCGACCACCTCGACGATGGCCATGGCGCCCATCAGGAAGAAGACGATCTGGGCGGTGCCCATCAGCGAGTGTCCCAGCTCGTGGCTGATCTTGTGGTGATCGCCGGTGGACATCGCGTAGATGGTCCACAACACGCCGGCGCCGACCAGCGCCGAAGCCGACTTGTTGATCTTCAGGGGATGTTCGAGGGCGATCGCGGCGTAGGCGAGAACAAATACGGCGACAAGCGCTGTCAGCATGGGAGTTCTTCACAAGTGTGCCGTGCGGCGGCCCGACCGGCACGAAAAACCTGTCTGCATGACTAGAGAACGCCTTGCGGACACCCGGCGAGGATCATACCGGAAAGCCCGTCGAATCAGCGCCTTGGGCTGCGCGTTGCCGGCGCCTGCTCGATGAGAGGCGCGTGGATGCCGGCGTGTCGAAAATCTCCGGGGCGGCCGGACGGGAAGGAGGGCACGGAACCAGACGGGAAAGCGACAGGAAGGTGACGAGGGAATCGTCCGGCGGATAGACATCCGCTTCGAGCCCGGTCACTCATATCCCTGGGGGGTGGCGCCATCGACGCTGCCGTCCTGTTCATCCCGCACCGGAATGCGCCATAGAAAGAAGGTCAGCACGCCTCCCAGCCCCGCCAGCATCCACCGATGCCAGGGCGACTCCATCATCAGGATGGAACTGCCGAAGGACAGCAGCATGAGCAGGTAGCCCGCGCGTTTGGCCTTGCGCGGCATGGCGCGGTGACGGCGCCATTCGCGGATGAGTGGCCCGGCGATGCGCTGGTTGAGCAGCCAGTCGTGGAAGCGCGGCGAGCTCCTGGCGAAGCAGGCCGCCGCCAGCAGCACGAAAGGGGTGGTGGGCAGCACCGGCAGTACGACGCCCACCAATCCCAGGGCGAGGGCGGCGAAACCGGCGCCCTGGCAGAGCAGGCGCACCCAGCGGGAATCGTGGGGGCGGGGGTCGCTCATGGCGTCAAGCCGGCCGGGTCAGCGTGGACGGGCGCTGGCCAGGGCCTCGTCCACCAGGTTCTTCAGGGGCTCCTGGCCGAAGCTGGGCAGGGGCTTGCCGTTGACGAAATACTCCGGCGTCTTGGTGACCTTGAGGCTTTGGGCGTCCGCCAGGTCCTGGGCGATGCGTCGGGCGATTTCCGGCGAGTCCATGTCCCGTTTGAGTTGCGCCATGTCCAGGCCCAGACCCTCGAGATGGCGCCAGACCCGATCCGGCTGCACCGCGTGATGCGCCACCCAGTCGTCCTGGGCATTCAGCAGGGCCTCCAGGGTTTCCCAGTGCCGGCCCTGCATTTCCGCCGCCATGAGCAGGGCCACGACCTTGTCGGAATTCTGGTGGAAGGGGGCGTAGCGCAGGGTCAGGTGGATCTCCTCGGGATGGGCCATCAGCATGTCCTTGACGAAGGGATAGAAGCGCCGGCAGGTCTCGCAGGCCGGGTCCAGGAACTCGACGATGCGCACCCTGGCCCGGGTCGGCCCCAGGGACGGGGAATGGTCCCGAACCAGCCCGGCCCGGTTGCGCTCGGCCACTTGTTCAGCCTCCTCGGCCTTTTCGGCGTTGTGGTAGAGCATGGCGCCAAAGAACGCCAGGAGCAGGATGACGCCGGCGGAGACGAACAGGATTTTCTTCATTTGGGCACCTTGAAGTGAGTCAGCAACAGCATCGCGATGATGCTCGAAAAAGCCAGGACGGACAGCATGGGCAAGGTCACGAACCCGAACCACACGACCGGCTCCGCCGAGCAGGGCACGCCCTGGCTGCAAGGTGTGATCCGTTCGGGAAT
>WBZL01000088.1_pt1 | contig 86549 bp, 66 predicted proteins | sample 5204291 | NCBI WGS metagenome assembly WBZL01 (sample SAMN12344345, study PRJNA552823) | activated sludge metagenome | biome: Activated sludge suspended growth; feature: Nitrification reactor; material: Wastewater; isolation source: activated sludge from nitrification reactor of wastewater...
AGGTCAATGGTGCAGTGGCTCCGGCGCTGTGGGCCAACCACACCGTGGGCAACGGCAGCACCGTGGGCGTGCGCTGGTATGAAGTTCGCAACATGGGCAACGCCACGCCCAGCATCTACCAGCAAGGAACCTACATTGACCCGGCCGACAATGCCCACCGCTGGCTGGGCAGTTTGGCGGTGGATGGGCAGGGCAACATGGCACTGGCCTACAGCAAGTCCAACAGCACGATGTACCCGGCCATTTACCAAACCGGCCGTTTAGCCACCGACCCCATCGGCCAGCTTCAGCCGGAAACGTTGTTCTGGCAGGGAACGGGGCCGCAGGATCACAACAATGTGGATCACCCAGAAACGGCCGTTGATGGCCCCTGGGGCAGCTACAGCCACATGACCGTTGACCCCTACGACGACTGTAACTTCTGGTACACCAACGAATATTACGATGCTGGCGACACCGAAACCTGGCAAACCCGCATCTTTAAATTCTCGCTGGTCGAATGTGACCCGATCAACGCCGGGGTTGTCACCCGCGTGTCGCTCCATACCGACAACAGCCAGGGGTTCCACGGCGGTTCGGGTATTTATGGGCTGGATATGTCGGCAAACGGCCGTTATGTCGTCTTTGAATCCGAAGCCGACACCCTCGTAAACGGCGACAACGCCGGACACGTAGACGTATTCCTGCGCGACCGCGATGCCGACAACGACGGCATCTACGACGAAGCCGGAGCCGTCACCACCACCCGCATTTCCGTGGGGCTGGCCGGTGCCGAAGCCAACGGCGACTCCGGCGTGGGCGTCACCGGCAGCTTTGGCGGCAACAGCCTCTCCATCTCTGCCGACGGCCGTTATATCGCCTTCTCCTCCGAAGCCAGCAACCTGGTTGCCAACGACACCAACGGCACCGTAGACGTGTTTGTCTATGACCGCGTAGCCGGGACGACGCAGCGCGTTTCCGTTGCCACCGGCGGCGGGCAGGCGGGCGCGGTCTCCGACCAGCCCTCGATCTCCGCCGACGGCCGTTATATCGCCTTCCGCTCCTTTGCCACTAATCTGATTGGTGCGGGCAATGACACCAACAACCGGGCCGACATTTTTGTCCACGACCGCGTTGGTAACACCACCACCCGCGTCTCCGTGGCAACGGGCAACGTTCAATCCGACGGCCACTCCTTCACGCCACAAATCTCCGACAGCGTAGACGGCCGTTATGTGGTCTTTGCCTCCGATGCCACCAACCTTGTAGCGGGCGACGGCAATGGCTTCACCGATGTCTTCCTCCACGACCGGGTGACGGGTGTCACAACCCGCGTCTCCATTGACACGGGTGGACTGGATGCAAACGGCCGTTCCTACAACCCATCTGTTTCCGCCAACGGCACCGCCGTCGTCTTTGCCTCCGATGCCACCGACTTGGTGGCCGGGGACGTGAACGGCAAATCCGACATTTTCCTCTACAGCGGTGGCCTGACTACCCTGGTAGACACCGATGAGTTTGGCAATCCGTCCAATGGGCATTCCTATCGGCCGGCCATCAGCCACGACGGGACGCATGTGGCCTTTGAAACAGAAGCGGGCAACCTGCTCCCTGGCGATGTCAACGGGCTGCGCGATGTCTATGTCAAAGTGTTGGCAACCGACGAAGTGCGCCGCGTCACCTTTGGCTACGCGGGCGACGAATCCAACGGCCCCAGCTTCTGGCCCACCATCAACAGCGACGGCCGCCACACCGCCTACGCCTCCGATGCCAACAACCTGGTCAACAAAGACACCAATAATCTGCGCGATGTCTTTGCCCACGACCGCGACTCCGTACCCCCACCCGGCCCCATGCTCTACATCCTTGAAGAGCTGGACGGCAACCGGATCACGGTGTTGGCTGGCGACTATGTAGACGTGCCGATTGGCTTTGCGGGCAACGGCCACAGCATCTCCTCCGTCGCCTTCACCATTGACCTCAGCAATCCTTGCTTCAGCTTTGACCCCACCGACAGCGACAGCGACGGTGTGCCGGATGCGGTGAACTTCAACCTGCCCGTGGGCTACGCCTATTCGGCCGCCTACGATGCCGCCGACCTGGCCCTGCAGCTTTCGGCCTATGACCCCACCAACCCGCTCCTGGCTCTGTCTGACTTTGACGGCGTGGGCGACACCGGGCTGGTGACGGTTGAATTCCGCGCCATCTGCCAGCCACCGGTGGGCGGCAGCCAGTTTGTCAACGTTTTCTTTGACAACACCCCCATCGCCACCTTTGGCAACACCAGCGGCGAAAGCGTGCCTGGCACCACCAAAACCGGGGCGATTGAAATCCTCTACAACGGCGCGGGCGACTGCAACGACGACGGCGTGGTGGACGCAGGCGACATTTCGGCCTTGATTCTGGAAATCTTTGACGGGGATGGTAGCCTGGCAACCAACACCGGCGGCGGCAGCTTTGCCGGAACCCCCCACTGCGATGCCAACGACGACACGGTGGTGGACGCGGGCGACATTTCCTGCACCATTCTCATCATCTTTGAGGGGTTTGACGGGCTGCTGACGTGCGGCACGGGCAGCACGCTGCTGGCAAACCCGGCCTTTGGCCCCAACGGCACTGTCACCCTGACGATGCCCAATATCAACGCTTCGCCAGGCGGCACGGTGACAATGCCGGTGCTGTTTGACCCATCTGGCAACAGCATCAACAGCGTGGCGTTCTCGGTTGACCTGGATCAGACGCTGCTGGCGTTTGATGCCAACGACGGCGACGGCGACGGGGTGCCGGACGGGGTGCAGTTGAATCTGCCAGCCGGGTTCTCGGCCTCGGTGAGCTATGACGAAACGGATGTGGATGGTGAGCTGGATGTGGTTGTGTTCAACTTCTCGGCTAATTCAGCGGGGCTGGCGGCGGGTGAACTGCTGTCGCTTTCGTTGACGGCGGGGAATGTGGAAACGGCCGTTGCTGATGTCACCTTCTCCCACCAACCCAATGCTTCCTTTGGCGCCACCAACGGCAGCAGCGTCCCCGGAACCGTCACCGACGGCTCGGTACAAATCGGCACCGCGCTCTATCAGGTCTATCTGCCCCTGATTGTTAAGTAATCATCCGTTCTAAAGGTAGCGATTTAGAAGTTCAACTTCTCGGAAGAAGTTGAACTTCTCGCCGAACTTGTTTCTGAACGATTACTAAATCATCTCTCGTAACTTACCACCTAGCAGGAGATTGGAGATTGGAGATTAGAGAGTAAAAATCTCCAATCTCCAATCTCCAATCTCCAACTTAGCTAAGGAAAACACAATGAAACGCAGTACCTTTCTCTTCCTGAGCCTCGCGGCTCTGGTTTCTCTGCTGTTATTTAACTCCCAAAGGCTGCTGGCAAGCCCCACGGCTGACCCGTCGCTAACAATTGGTTCAGCCACTGTAGCACCAAACACGGTGGTGACGCTGCCAATCACGTTTGACAACGGCGGCAACAACATCAGCTCGCTGGTCTTCTCGGTAGATTTTGACCCGTCGCTGCTGCTGTTTGACAATAGCGATAACAACCTGGACGGCATCCCCGACGCGATTGATTTCAACGTGCCGGTGGCGTTTGCTCCCTCTGTTACATTTGATGCAAGTGACACCGATGGCGAACTGGATTTTGCCATCTTTGACTTTGCCCCGCCGCTGGCCTCGCTGCCCAGCGGGGACATTGCTACGATAACATTTACGACGGCTGATGTGGGGAGTGAGGTGGTAACGGCCGTTAATTTCTCCACCGACCCCTCCGCCTCCTTCGGCTCCAACACCGGCCAAAGCATCCCCGGCACCACCACCAACGGCTCCGTCACGATCGTGGTTTCCCCCGAGCTTGTTGCACAATTTAGCGCCGTACCCCTTTCCGGTGAAGCACCGCTCCTGGTAAATTTTACCGATGAGTCCACCAGCACCCCAACCAGTTGGCAATGGGATTTTGGCGATGGCACCAGCTCAACCAGCCAAAACCCCAGCCATACTTACACAAATGTTGGGGTCTACACCGTAAAACTAACAGTGTTCAAAGACGCAGTTAGTGCCAGTGAAACAAAAACCAACTACATCACTGTTACGGCTCCCGTCGAACCGCCCATTGCCAACTTTGAGGCTGACAATCAATGTGGGCCAAATCCATTAACCGTGCAGTTTACCGACCTCTCCACTGGCAACCCCAACAGTTGGCTATGGAACTTTGGTGATGGCTCCACATCCACCAGCCAACATCCCAGCCACACCTACACAGCTCTTGGCAGCTACACGGTGTCGCTAACGGTTTCCAACAGCGTGGGGAACGACACCGAAAGCAAGACAAATTACATTCTTGTAGACACTGTTTGCTCCCTCGTCGCTGATTTTGCCGCGTCGCCCCAGTCTGGCAGCGTGCCGCTGACGGTGCAGTTTAATGATTTGTCACAGGGCAATCCCACCGGCTGGCAGTGGAGCTTTGGGGATGGCAGCAGCTCAAACGCCCAAAACCCTGTCCACACCTATACGCAGCCCGGCTTCTACACCGTGTCGCTGACGGCCACAAACGCCACCAGCAGCGATAGCGAGACAAAAACAAGCTATATTGTCGTGGAAAAGGCTAGGCTGTTTATGCCGGTGATTAAGCGGGAACACCCAACGGCCGTTTTTGGGCGCGTTACCACGGCACAGGGACAAGGGTTAGCTGGTGTCGTCATTGCCACTAACACTGGCAAAACGGCCGTTACTGATGCCAACGGCAACTACATCCTCGGCCCCCTGGGTTCCGGCTCCTACACCCTGACCCCCAACAAACCCAACTACACCTTTGACCCTGCGGCACGCCCCATCTTTGTTCCCCCAAACGCCAAAGGGCAGGACTTTGTCGCCAACCCTACCGTGACCATAACGCCCACCCCTACCTTGACACCCACGCCAACGAATACACCCCAGCCTGGCCCGAAACCCAACCCCACCAGCACGCCCCAGCCAAGCTGTAGCAACTATATGGGCAACGGCGGCTTTGAAAGCAGCAGCCATTGGGTCATCAACAACAACGAATACCCGGCTTCCTACTCCACCGTGCAGCGCCACGGGGGAAATCGGTCTATGCGCGTGGGCATCATCAACAGCGGCGACAACCAGTTTGCCTACTCCTCGGTCTCCCAAACGCTCACCCTCCCCGGCAGTGCCACCGATGCCACACTGCGGTTTTGGCTCTACACCAGTTCCACGGGGACGCTGGTTAAGCCGGAAAAAACGGCCGTTATTCCCACCAACGCCAGCGAAACCAGCCTCACCGACGATGCCCAATACGTCCTCGCCTACGACAGCCACGGCAACCAGTACACCCTCCTCTTCCAGCGCAGCAACCAGGGCTGGACACAATACCAGGCCAATCTCGGCAGCCTGGCCGGGCAGCAAATTACGCTCTATTTTGGTGTCTACAACAACGGGTTTGGCGGCGTCACGGGGATGTATGTGGACGACGTTGAACTAATTTCTTGCCGCTAATGAACCTCACAAAAAGTTCAACTTCTTTTGAGAAGTTGAACTTTTTCTCCCCCTTAACTCTCCAACTGCCACACGCTCTCCGGCAAATGCAGCGTACATTGATCCACATCCACCGGGCAACGGCCGATAATCGTCCCATTCCAGAACACCTCAAACATCACCACATTCTCATGGGGCAGCCAGAAAAGGGTGTCATCCAGCAGCGAAGGTGTAACCAGCGCATTAAACTTTTGGCAATCTTCGGGACGGGTAAAGCTGGTATAAGCAATTGGCTCAATGCGGGTGCAGCTTCCAGGATCAATTTGGGGATAAAATTCAGCCCACTCCTTACCCAAAAAGCTGTAGCCGGCCGGGTTTCCCAGCTTATCAATTGCCAAAAATGAAAATTCGGCGGCAGGCAAAGAGACAGAACCGGCGTTGAGAGCATAAAAACTGCGCGAGTTATAAAAAAATTGCACGGGTGGCCCATTCAGCACCGGCAGCGGAACCAGGGTAGGCACAGACAGAACGGCCGTTTGTGTGGGCAAAACCGTCGCCGTGGGCATGGGTGCAGTCGTAGGCATGGGTGTGGGAGTTGCCAGCGGCTGGGTTGCCACCGCCTCAACGGCCGTTTCCGTCACCAAAACAGGGGCAGGCAATGACGTATCGGGGGCTTGCGTGGGAACAGATGCAGTGGGAAGAGAAACGGCCGTTTCCTCCACCGCCCCCTGGCTGCCCAACCACCACAGCCAACCAGCCAGCAGCAGCAAAACCACCCCCAGCACGGCCAGCCAACGCCACCAGCCCGGCGCTTTCAGCACCGTCCCCACCGTATCCTGCTCCTCCCGCGCCAACTGATGAGCAATTTGCTGCACCACAGAAAAATCAGAAAACTGCGCCAACGACCCCGCCGCCTCATCCAGCGACACCCCGGCCGGCAGCGGCGGCAAATCCACCCAGCCACCCGGCACGCGGTACCCCGTCGCCAGCGCCTTTTCCAGAGCCGTCATCAACTCGCCACCCGTCTGGTACCGCGCCGTTGGCTCCTTGCTCAACGCCTTCAGCAGCACCTGCTCCGTCTCCCGGTTCAGCGCCGGGTTTAGCGAGCGCGGCGACACCGGCGGGTCGTTTATGTGCTGGAATGCCAGCCCCGTCAGCGACGGGTCATCAAACGGCGGTGCGCCAGCCAACATTTCATACAGCATCACCCCCAGGCTGTACAAATCCGACTGCGGCACGGCGTTGCCCGCCCGAATCGCCTGCTCCGGGGCAATATAGTGCGGCGTCCCCAAAAATTCCGTCTCGGTGCGCTCATCCACCACCATTGCCAGCCCAAAATCAGCCAGCAAAATACGGCCGTCGGCCGACAGCATCACATTCGACGGCTTCACATCCCGATGCACCACCCCATGCTGGTGGGCATAGGCCAACGCCTTCGCCACCGCCTCCCCAATCCGCAGCACATCCTGCTGGGGCATCAGCAGCCCATCAGCCAAATAACGCGCCAGCATCTCCGCCAAATCCATCCCGTCCACATACTCCATGGCAAAGTAATACAGCCCGTCTTGCACGTCGGCATAATACACCTGCACAATATGCTCGTGTCGCCAGGTAGCCACCGCCCGCGCCTCACGCAAAAACCGCTCGGCATAGGACGGGTTACTGCGGAAGCGGGTGTCAATCACCTTGATCGCCACCGGCCTCTCCAGCATCACGTCCCACCCCTTATAAACTTGCGCCATACCGCCGCGTTTAATAATTTTGTCAATGCGAAAGCTGGATAGCTGCTGCCCCACCAGCGGGTCGGTCAAATCCAGGGGTTGATTAGGCATTGGTGGATCTCGACTGCGAGGAGATGTCCGTCTCACGGCTGGCTAACGTGATACGCATCAGTTCGTGGATAAAATCATTCAGGCCATACCCGTAGCTCATCAAATAATCCTGGGTAATGCGGTTTGCCAACTCCAGATGCCCCACACGAATCAGCTTGCCCACGTGGGGGCGGAAGTCGCGCAGGGTAATGATCATTTGCTCCTGAGCATCAGTCAACACCCCCCAAACCAGCGTTTTTTGCTCATTGTCGTCCTTGGCCGTCATAAACCGGGTCAGCGTGCTGCCCGGCACAACCGCACCCACGTTGGAAAACACCTCCCGCCCGCGAAAAATATCGTTGAGAAAATCAAACCGCTCTGGAATTTTGGTGAGCAAATTTTGCAGCGACTTGGGCAAATGGGCCAACATTTTGATGGAGCTAATGCTGGTGGTCTCGCCCTGCGCCGCCAACTGCTTGACATGGGCAAAAATGCCGCCCAGCGTTGCCAACGTGGTCAAATATTCGCGCTGTAGCTCGTCAAACTGCTGGTAGGGAACCACGCCCTTGGTGTAGCTGTTGAGGGCGTTGATCGAGGCCTGGTGCTGCTGCAACAAATTTAGCTCGCCCAACGGCAGCTCAAAGCTAACGGGATGCACGCGCTCGCTGGGCAACCGTCTGCTGGCATCCACGGGGATGAGAACGGCCGGATTTTCATCGCGGCTGTAGCGCAGGGCATCCAGGGCGGCCGTGGCTGCCTCGTGGGTGGTGGGTCGCTGTGTCAGGGCGTTGAGCTTGAGCAACAGGTCCGGGTCTGGCAGATAGGTGGTGGCGTGGATGGCGCGGTAGAGGATGAGGATGTCGTTGACGGTCAGCTTGAGCAAATCGCTGCGCTGTTTGAACAGGCGGCGCAACCCGCGAATGGCACGCAGGTTAACAACGGCCGTTTCTCCACTCGCCTCAGCCTGAACCCGGGGCTGCTTTTGCACCAACGTCCAATCCGCCGCCGTTAGCCGAATTGGCAGCGGCTGCGGCGGCTGCGACGCGGGTGGAACCGCCCGCCCCTGCTGGTGCAAATAGACACCCCACGCCAGGGCTTCGTTGGTTAAAATTTCGGCAATCCCCGCCCCCCAAATGCCGTCAAAAAAGATGTGGGAAAGGTCAAAGACAAAGGTTTTGCCGGTGTCAAAAAGGGTGATGGCGTGGCCGCCGATGCCGCGTTCGGCCTGGCGAATCTGGGAGAGGGGGAGTTCAAACGGCCGTTGATCAAAGTTTAGCAAAATGGGTGCCGTGTGCAGCCAAGCCAACTGTTTTGCCACATCGCCAGACAGACGGCGCAAGCCGCCAGCCCAACTGCTGCGCTGCACCATTGCCAACGCCGCCAACTGGCCTGAGACCACCGCTGGCGGTTCGCGCCGCGCCACCAATGCCCCCAGCCAGCCGCGCACCGCCGATACCGTCATCGGTTTGCCGGTGCGTTTGTCCAGCAACGGCAGCAAGTAGTAGCGGCCTTCGTAGATGATGGCGATGTGGGTTTCTTCGGGGGTTAACGGCCGTTTAACCTCCTCATACACATCCGGCTCCAGACAAGCCAAAATAGACATCTGCTTTTGATACGCAGGCAGGCTATCCTTCGCCCGCGTTACCCGCTCAACCCACTGCCGCCGCAAATCGGTTGACACCCCGCCCATCGCCTCCTGCAAAAAGGCATCAAACTTGTTGCGGCGGTAAGCCGGGTAATCTTCCTCACTTTTGGCATCGCGCCCCCGGCCATACGGCCGTTCCTGCTCCCATTGGCGGTACAGCCCGTCAAACCGCGCCGCTTCGGGCTGCCCCTTCATCACCTCGCGCAGCGTCCACAAATAAATCCGCTCTCGCCACTCGTTTTGCAGCAGCCGGTCATAGCTGCGTAGGCAGTACACCACCGCCATCACCCACGCCGCCATGCGGTCAACCTGGCCGAGGGTAACACGATGCTGTCGCAAAATGGTGTCAAAACCATAGGTTTCAACGGTGTGGCGGGCGGTATCCTCGCGCAGGGCATACTCAACATAAAATTGCCAGGTGCCATTGGGAAACGCATCGTCGGGGTTCATCCCGGCTACGCGCAGCAGCGACTGGTAGAGGCTGATCACGGTTGCCGGGCCGACAAAGAGACCATAAACGGCCGTTACCTTCTCCAGCCCCGCAAAAATAAGCTGCGTATCCTGTTTAACCTGTTCCGGCTTTAGCTTTCGCCCCGCCAACGCCTGCAAGCCACTCATCACCACATCCAACGCATCCCGCGTCGGCGGAAACTTCTCCAAAATCTCCAGCCGCTGCTCCACATCTGGCAGCGGCAACTGCGCCAGCGGCTCAGCCGCTGCATCAATTAGCCCGGAGCGAGAACGATAAGATGAAGGAGGGACAGATTTTTCAACAGTCATGGACGTGTGAATAATACCCGATATACAAACTTGGTGATGATGCGCAGAAAAGACAGTACAGCTGTGGTTAAAATCCAGTTACAACTTACATAGATTACCAGGAACAAGGGTTAAATAAGTTATGCAAGAAGTTCAACTTCTTCTGAGAAGTTGAACTTCTAAATGGACAAGTTATTTAATTTCCATTCCTTAGGGTTCAATCAAAAATAACTTTGCAGTTCCAGAAGTTCAACTTCTTCTGAGAAGTTGAACTTCTAAATCCCAAGTTATTAACGAATGAACCCTTAGTATAGCGGCAATTAAGTCAGGGGAAAAATTTATTAGCAAACGTCTAGGTAAGACATCTCCTTACCCCAGCAAATGATCCGCCAACCGTTTAGCCAGGGCGATAATAGTCAGCACTGTCGGACGCGCCAGTGCTTCCGGGAAAACGCTGGCATCACAGACAAACAGGTTGCGCCAGGGGGTCTCCAAATCAGCCGTGAGCAGCGTACCCAATCGCACCGTGCCGGAAGGATGGGTACCGCGCAGCGGCGTGGTAAAAATCGTGTCCGAATCGCAGCCAGCCTGGCGCAGCAGCCGCCCGGCCACCGCTTCCGCCACCGCCAGCCGCCGCCGGTCGCCGGCCGTCAGCCCTTTGTGAATGCGAAAGCCGCGCCCGTGGGTCTCAATCACCCCGCTGATGTCGTCCTTGAGCTTGATCATCACCCCCAGCGTGTGGCCCCAGCGCGGCCAGGTCAGGGCGTAGGCGGAGCCTTTGCCGAGCATGGCGATGGGGTAGTTGAGCCAGGGGTCAATGAGGGTAGAGTACAGCACGCCGAGTTCGTCATCGGGGTAGCTCCAGGTCATGGGCGGTTCGGTGCCGATGCCTTTGTAGGGGGCGCGGCCGTAGACCATGACGGTGGTGTCCATGGTCATGCCTTGCCCGGCTTCGGCCAGACCGCTGCGCTGCAAAATGAGCGGGGTGCCAATGCCCCCGGCCGCCAGGACAATCTTTTTGGCGTGGATGTGGAAAAAACGGCCGTTTTGCCACCCCTTCACCCCCGTCGCCACCCCGTTTTCCACCACTACCTCGTCCACCCGCGCCCCCAGCCACAAATCCAGCCCCTCGGCCACCGCCTCATCCACAAATTCAGCCGCGCTCCACTTTGCGCCGCAGCGGCAGCCCAGCATACATTTGGCCCCGCAGCTAAAGCGACGGGCGCGACCGGGAGCCATAAATTTGTCCTGCGGCTGCCAATCCATCCCCAAATCGGTGGCGGCTTCGGCCAGCCGGGTGGAGGCGGCGCCGCGTAGGGCGGGGGGCAGCGGGGCAATGGCGAGTTCGGCGATGGTTTCCTCGGCGTAAGCGTCGAGATTAATGTTGTAGCGGGTGCGCCACCACGGTAACGGCCGTTCGGCACAGCCACAATACATGCTCGTGGCTCCGCCCAGCAGCAGCGGCCGGATGATATTCAGCCCTTCGCGGGTGTAGAGAAACGAAGCCCGGTCGGCGTAGGCCATTGCCCCCGGATAGGTGCCGTACAGCGGACTGCTGCGCCAGTCGCGCCCGCGCTCCAGCAGGGTAATGCCCAGCCCGGCATTGGCCCGCGCCAGCCGCCGCGCCACCGTCGCCCCGCCGGGGCCAGAACCAATGATGAGGATGTCGGTTTGTTTTTGCAGCATGGGGAGGAATGGGACGCAGATTTATTGGATTTACCTGATTTTGATCAGTTAAATCAGGTAAATCTGCGTCCTATTTTCTTTCATATTAACAAGCACCCTTCATGGCGCAGCAGCCACTCCTTGCGCCACAGGCCGCCGCCGTAGCCGGTGAGCTTGCCGTTGCTGCCGATGATGCGGTGGCAGGGGATGATGAGGGAGATGGGGTTTTGGCCGTTGGCGGCACCAACAGCGCGGACGGCTTTGGGGTTGCCCAGGGCGTTGGCGATGTCGCTGTAGCTGACGGTGTGGCCGTAGGGAACGGTGAGCAGCTTCTGCCAGACGGCCTGCTGGAAGTTGGTGCCTTTTGGTTCCAGGCTGAGGCTGAATTCCTGCCGGGTTTGGGCAAAATATTGCTCAAGCTGGCGCACAGCTTCGTCCAAGCAGGGCGTGCCGACGGCTTCGGGCTGGCGCTGCTCGACAAAGTAGAGGGTATTAACGGCCGTTTCCGTCCCGCCCACCTCAATCAGCCCAATGGGGGAGTCGTAGTAGGCCAGATTGGTCGTCATGCTGTCTCGCCTTGCCACGCCTGCAGCCGCTGCTGGTGACGGGATTCGAGCTTGACTAACGGCCGTTTGCCACGCAAAAACGCCTTCGCCTCGGCATAGCTCATCCCGCGATGGCGCATCAAATACGCTGCCGTCAGCGTCGCCGCCCGCCCGCGCCCCTTGGCGCAGTGGATAAACACCTTGCCCCCCTGCTCAATCTGGTCATGGATAAACGCCACCCCCTCGTCCAGCATTTCGGCCGACGGCACGGTGATGTCCAGCACGGGCAACTGCAAATAGGCAATGTTGTGGGCGCGGTACAGCTCTACGTCGTCGTGGCGTTCGGCGCGGATGTTGACAACGGCCGTTATCCCCTGCGCCAGCAAAAAGTCATAGTCACGCTGGTAAGCGGGCGCACCACCCAGCCAAAGCTGGGGCAAAATCTCATCAAACCAACGATGCCCCTGTATTTTCTCGTAAGTGAAACGAATAACGGGGGCGAGCTTGTCGAATAGATAGTGAAATGGATTCATGGGAGAAGGGTAGCAAAAATGTGGCAGGTGGCAAGTGAAGGGGGAACGACCGATGACAGACGACTACTGAGTCATTCGTCTACGGTTGTCTACATTCTGTTGGTATTGCTGCAATACGCCCTGACCACGTTTGCCCCACGCGCCGTTGACAAACGGCCGTTACACCCGTTTAATGCCGTTTGGAGGTACAACCCAATGTTACAAACGCTTTGGCGACACTTTTTTGGCATCGGGCTAATGTTATTAGTCATGGGTGGATTCTATCTGCTTTTACGGCCGTTTTCCCCCCAAGCTGTTGATAGTCCCATCTACGCCATCAAATTTATTGGCGAGCCATACAGCAAACGGTACCAAATTCAGGGCAACACGCTGGCCTGCCAGCCACCAGAAACGCCGCGCACGGTACGCTGTGGCACCATATTTGAAGGGCAACCGTTGGAGGTAGCGGTGTGGTTTCAAAATGAGGAACAGCGGTTTATCGAACGCTGCCAGGTCAGCTATGCGGGGGAAGCGATTGGCTGCCAACCAAGCTTTGACTATGAAAACCCAGCTTCCTCGGTGTTAATTCGGGATGATTTGGGCGTGTCGGATACCCGGTTTGCCGAACTGCGGCAGCCAAATTGGTGGCTCTATTGGGATGAGGGGCGGTGGCTAACGGCCGTTCGCCTGCTGGCACTGCCGGTGGCCTTGGCAACGGCCGTTTGGCACTATTGGCGCAGCCGCCACGTCCAACTCCGCGCCAACAGCATCGCCGAACTCATTTTTGATGCCCTCCTCAGCGGTCTACTCGCCTATTTTATCCTCCACATGGGCATGGCAATGACTTTTGGCTACACTTTAGGGAGAGTCATTCCTTGGCTGGCGGCGCCGGGTGCGGGGCTGGTTGCCGCTTGGCGCTGGTTTACCCTCAGTGGAAGACAGCCGGGAACGGCCGTTCGGCTGGCCGCCAGCATCGGCTATGGCCTCTTCATCTTTCTGGCACTCAACTTCCTGCTGGTCGGCGATTTACTGTGGCTGGGCTTTGTGGATTAGTACCTTATCAGTGACATTCTCACTATGAAAACAGGCGTTTTTAACGCAAAGAACGCAGAGAATGCCAAGTAAAGAAACGGATCTTTTATCTTTGCGCCCTTTGCGTCCTTTGCGTTTCAATCTTTTTGGTTGCGGCTTGTCCGCGTTATGGATACCAGCAAGGAAGCATCATGAAAATTGCAATTTTTGGTTCGGGCGGTGTGGGTGGCTATTTTGGCGGACGGTTGGCGCAGGCGGGTGAAGATGTGGTGTTTATTGCTCGCGGGGCGCATTTGCACGCCTTGCGGCGAGGTGGGCTGCGGGTGGAAAGCATCAACGGGGATTTTGTGCTGCCAGCGGTGCAGGCCACCGACGACCCGGCCAGCGTGGGGGCGGTGGATTTACTGCTGCTGGGGGTGAAGGCGTGGCAGGTGGCGGATGCGGCGGCGGCGATGCAGCCGCTGGTGGGGGAGAAAACGGCCGTTCTTCCCCTGCAAAACGGCATTGATGCCCCCGCCCAACTCGCCGCCGTGCTGGGTTCGGCCCCGGTGCTGGGCGGGCTGTGCGCCATGATGAGCTACGTGGTCGCCCCCGGCCACATTCGCCACGCCGGCATTGACCCGCTCATCCAGCTTGGCGAACTGGACAACACCCCCAGCGAACGCACCGCAGCCATTCGTGATCTGCTGGACAAACCAGGCATTACCGCGCTGCGGCCGGCCGACATTCAGGTGGCGATGTGGCAAAAGTTCCTCTTCATCGCTGCCCTCAGCGGCGTGGGGGCGGTGACGCGGGTGCCAATGGGCGTGTTTCGCACCGTGCCGCAGACGCGGGCGCTGCTGGAGGGGGTGCTGCAAGAGGGGCTGGCCGTCGGGCTGGCCCACGGGGTGGCCCTGCCGCCAGACACGGTGGCGCGGACGCTGGCGCGAATTGACGGGCTGCCGCCACAGGGCACAGCTTCGATGCAGCGGGATGTGATGGAAAAACGGCCGTCGGAACTGGAAGCACAAACGGGCGCCATCGTCCGGCTGGGGCAGCAGCTCGGCATCCCCACCCCCGTCAACAGCTTCATCTACGCCAGCCTTTTGCCGCAAGAGATGGCGGCGCGGGAATTGTAGGGAGTGGGGCGAAGGGAGTCTGGTCATTGGTTCAGGGAAACAGAACGGCACTATCAAATTCTCTGAATCTTGCGTACCCCAAGCGTTCGCAATATATCCTGGCTATTGCCTGGGAAAAGCAGCGTTATCCCGATTGCGGCTACCAAAGCGGTTAATGCCAGCCCAAAAGCGGGCTGGCTCGCAGCGTAAAAGAAAAAAAACAAACCCAGACTACCTATTATCAAGCATAGGTCTATAAACGTTTGGATGAGAACAAAGGTTAGATACAGGCTAATAACGATGCTTAAACTTATCCACACCCATGAAAACAAGGTGTTACTTCTACCCCAAAATGGAATATGAATCAGCGCAAATCCCACCCAGGCTCGCGGGAACAAATCGAAACAAAGATGAATGGCAGTCGCCACATTGAACCCCATTGAAAAAAGCCGCAGTGGTGCTGTTTTCCGCTGAACAAGCACAAACAATGCCAACGGAAGCAGAAAGCCGTGGGTGATCAGCGAACGGTGAATTAAAAAGGGCAGCCGATGATCCCAATCGGGTAATTCCAAACCTATCAATAAAGCCACTAGCAACAGAACAATACCGCTTATTGACACTGGCATGGCTTCTACCTCCTCATGTAGTGAACATCAAAAAATCCGCGAACATCCGTCTTGATCCGCGTCATCCGCGCTGCCATTGAATGGCATCATACCAAGCTCTGCTCAGGTTTTATATGGCTTCAAAACGGCCGTTTTCCCCCTCCCTTCTCACCCCTCCCCCGGCACCCTGTCCACCTCCGCCGAACGAGGCGGGCCGGCCAGCTCTGTGTCGCCCGTGTTATATTTGCCGCGCAGTTCATCAAGCTGGGTGCGCTCCCACAGCGGCACGCCGTCGCTGTAGCCAGCGCGGCCAATCATGTGGGCGGAAACGGGGGCGGTGAGGAACATGAAGAAGATGATGGCCAAAGCGCGGCTGGTGACGGTAAGTTCGCCAAAATGAACGGCCGTTCCCAGCAAAATAAACCCCAGCCCCAACGTCGAAGCCTTCGTCGAAGCCGACATCCGCAAATACATATCCGGCATCCGCACCAAGCCAATGCCAGCCAACACGATGAAGAAAACGCCGGCAAAAATGAGCATAATACTGATTACTTGCATGGGTTACCGCCTTAAATCAATATAGTAAGCAAAGGCAATGGTGCCTAAAAAGGAGATGAGAGCCAGCACTGTGGCCACATCAAGCCATACATCTTGTTCGGTGATGACGGCATAAACGGCCGTTATCCCAATCCCCACCGTCGTCAAAATATCCAGCGCCACCACCCTGTCCGGCAGCGTCGGCCCCCGCCACACCCGCACAAACGACAACCCAATCGTTACCGTCAGCAGCGTCAACGCCACCATCAGCCATGTTACCAATTCCATGCGTCCCACACCTCCAAAATGCGCCGTTCAAACCCCTGCTTGATCTCATCCCGAAAGGCTTCAATGTCGTCTACATTAAACACATGGACATAAATACAGCTTTGATCCCCCGCCACATCCAGCGTCAGCGTCCCCGGCGTCAGCGTAATCATATTGCCCAGCAGCGTAATCTGGGCATCGGTGGTGATGGTCAGCGGCACCGCCACCACCGCCGGGCGCATCGTCAGACGGGGCGTTAACACCCATCGCGCCACCCGCAGCGTCGAAAGCACCAGCTCCTTGAGGAAAAAGGCGATAAATTTCACCAGCAGCCACACTCGCTGCACATACCCCGTTTGCCGCCCTGTCGTTACCTCGGTCAGCACCAGCACCAGATAGGCCAGCACCAGCCCGGTGACAAAGTTGCCCGGCGTAAATTCCCCTGTCAGCGCCACCCACGCCAGTGCCATAAAAACATTGAGTAGAACCATGTGTTAATTGAGAATTGGGAATTAAGAATGGAGAATTGGGAACGAAGCTTCATTCTCAATTCTCAATTCCCCATTCACTATCTTTGCAGCACCACGTTGAGATACTGCGTTGGGTCAAGCAGTTGGTTTGCGGCTTGCTGCGCCACGTCAAAGAAGAACCCGGCGTTTAGGCCAATGATAATGGTGCAGGTGGCGAGGATGATGATGGGCAGGAGGCGAAAAAAACGGCCGTTTTCCCCCCCCTCATCCAGCCGCTCCCCCCCCCCCTCCGGCACCTTCTGCCAAAACGCATACTGCCAAATCTTCATCATCGAATACAGCGTCAGCATACTCACAAACAGTGCCGCCGCCACAATTACATAATCCCCTGTTTCCAGACCCGCCCGCACCAGCACAAACTTCGCCCAAAAGCCCGACAGCGGCGGAATCCCCGCCAGCGACAGTGCCGGAATCAAAAACAGCACCCCCAGCCCCGGATTTGTCTTGTACAAGCCCCCCAACTTTTTCAGGTCATACGACCCCTGCATCCAGTTCACTACCCCGCTCACCAAAAACAGGTTGGTTTTCACAATGATGTGGTGAATGATGTAAAAAATCGCCCCCGCCAGCGCCAGCGGCGAAAAAATCGCCAGCCCCATGATCATATAGCCAATCTGGCTGATGATGTGGAACGACAAAATGCGGCGGAACTCCATGCGCGTGGCGGCACCAAACACCCCCACCACCATCGTCAACCCCGCCGCCGTCATCAAAATCAGCGAATGGGTGTAGGCCACATCCTGCACAAACAGCAGCGTAAACACCCGAATCAGCGCATACACCCCCACCTTGGTTAGCATCCCGGCAAAAATGGCCGAAATAGCTGCGGGGGGGGTGTGGTAAGCGGCCGGCAACCAGCCATAGAGTGGAAACAGCCCCGCCTTGATACCAAACGCTATCAAAAACATCATCCCCAGCGTGGTGGCAAAGCCGCCTGGCACCTGCGCCAACGCCCCACGCAAATCGGCCATGTTGAGCGTCCCCGTGACCCCATAGGTCAACCCCGCCGCCGCCAAAAAAATGGCCGAGGAAATCAGGTTGATGGTCACATACTTAAACGACCCTTCCAACTGCCCCCGGTCGCCGCCTAGCCCAATCAGCACAAAGGACGAGATGAGCATGACCTCAAACCAGACGTAGAGGTTGAAGATGTCGCCGGTGAGAAAGGAGCCGTAAATCCCCATTAGCAGCGTGTGGTAAAGCGGGTGATAGCCCAACGCCTCGCGCTGCGGCGTAATGTCGGCCAGGGCATAAATTGCCACTGTCAGCCCCATGAGTGCCGTAATGACGACCATGATGGCGCTAAATAAATCGGCAACGATGGTGATGCCAAAGGGTGCCGGCCAGTTACTGGCCTGTACTGCCTGTGGCCCCTGCCCATAAACCACCGCAAAAATTTGCGCTGCCACCCCCAAATTGAGCGTTGTGGCAACCATCGTCACCGCCCGCTGCCAACGCCGACGGTTCCAGGCCAAAATATTGATGATGGCCGCCAGTAGCGACAGCAAAATGGGCAGCAGAATCAATAGCTTATTGGGTATCATCATTTATCGCTCGGTGTTTCTCAGTTCGTCAATGTCGTCGGTGCTAACCTGCTGGTAAACACTGCGTACCAGGACAATGGCAAAGGCAATGGCCCCCAGCCCAATGACGATGGCCGTCAAGATAAGTGCCTGTGGCAGGGGGTCGGCAAAGGGGGGAATGGGGGCTTTGGCACCTTCGGGAATGAGCGGCGGCCGGCCGCGCACCAGCGGCCCCATGTTGAAAATGAGCAAGTTAGACGCATGACCCAGCAGCGCCAGCCCAATGATGAGCTTGACAATGCTGCGACTCAGCATCATGTAGATGGCGGCGGCGTAAAGAACGCCGATGATAATTGCGAGTAATATTTCCATTGTGATTGGAGATTGGAGATTGGAGATTGATGAAGGTTCACAATCTCCAATCTCCAATCTCTAATCTCCTCCTATCCTTCCTCTGCCAAGGTAAAAATGATCATGGAGGTGACGCCAACGACACCGAGGAAGACCCCGGTATCAAAGAGCAAGGGGGTGCTGAGTTTACCAATGGCCGGCCGAACGGCCGTTCCCCACAGTGCCGTCAAAAAAGGCAAATCACCCACCAGCGGGGCCAAAAAGCCACTGATAATGACACACAGCAACCCAATGCCAATCAGCGTGCGCGGATGCAGCCGCAACAGCTTTCGCGCCGCCCCCATGCCGTGGGCAATGCCATAGAGCGAAAAGGCAGTGGCGACAATCAGCCCACCAATAAACCCGCCGCCGGGGGCGTTGTGGCCACGCACAAAGATGTAAAAGGCAAAGAGCAGCATCAGCGGCAGCAAAATGCGGGTGGCGGTAACTAAAATGGTGGATCGAGCCATGTTATTTTGTCCTGAAAATGGAGATTAGGAGACTAAGAGACTAGGAGATTAGCTTAGTTTCGCAGTCTCCCAGTCTCTCAATCTCCTAATCTCCATCTACTTGTAGTACCGATCAACTTCCTACTCCCCAACGGCCGTTTCTGCCTGCTGTTTTCTCGTATGAATCAGGGCATACACCCCCACCGCCGCCACCGACAGCACCGTAATCTCCACCATCGTATCCAGCCCGCGAAAATCCACCAGAATAACGTTGACAATGTTGTGACCCTTGGCAAGCACATAGCTGTTGTGGCTGTAAAAGTCGGTGACATGGGTGCTGGCGGGAATGGCGTTGGCAGCCAGCACCAGCCCTGTCATCATCCCCCCCACCAGCAGCGACACCACTACATTGCGCAGCCGCGTTGGCGCACTGTCCCTGGTTTCAAAGGTGGGGAGCTTATAAAGCACCAGCACAAAAAGGATAACGGTCAGGGTTTCAACCGAAAATTGGGTCATGGCAAGGTCAGGTGCGCCGTAGAGGATGAAGATGAGTGCCATGCTGTAGCCAATGACGCCCAGCCCGGCCACGGCCGCCAGGCGAGAATCGGCTCGCACGACCATCCAGGCGGCACCGAGGATGACGAGGGTGAGCAAAATTTCATTGGGGCCGGGGATGAGATCCTGAGAGGGAAAAACGGCCGTTTCTCCCCGCAGCAACGTTCCTCCCACCAGCACAACGGCCGTTCCCATAATCCACAGCAAATAATGACGCAAAAAGCCATCCTGCACCCGCAGCGTCACCCGGTCAGCCAGCGCAAGCAGCCCGTCAAAGCCGCGATCATAAAGCGACTCCGGCCCCAAACGGGGAGCCAGGGCGGCATCAACGGCCGTTGCCCCACGCCGCCACCGTTCATGTAGCCACCACACCCCCGCCCCGGCGGCAATCGTGACCCCACTAAGCAGCAGCATGGGGGTTAGCCCGTGCCATAGCCCCAGCTTGAGTTCGAGATCGTGACCATAAACGGCCGTTGCTGCCGGTTGCAACAGCCATTTGCTCACCACCGTCGAGGTGGAAAACAACCCAAACCCTAGCGACAGCAGACCCAGCAGCAACGGCCCCAGCCACAAGCTTATGCCCGACGCATGGTGCGGCCGCGCCGTTTGCTCATCAGGCTGCCCCAAAAACGGCTTAATCACAATGATGCCGCTGGCCGCCACCAGAAAAATATTGGTCAATAAGGCCGTGGCCGTCAGCCCCCAACGCCACGGCGCAATCTCTGGCTCCAGCGTCGCCTCATAAATTAGCTCCTTGCCAATGAACCCCAGCAGCGGCGGAATACCCGCCATTGAAAGCGCAGCCAGGGTGATGCCAACAAAGATAAACGGCATTTGCCGCGCCAGCCCGGCCAGCCGCCGCACGTCGCGGGTACCGGTTTCGTGGTCAATGGCTCCTGCCGCCATAAACAGCCCCCCTTTGTAAAGGGAGTGGACGAGCAGAAAGAGCATGGCGGCTTCCAGGGCAATTTTGCTGCCAATGCCCAGCAGCAGCACCAGCACCCCCAGGGCACTGACGGTGGAGTAGGCCATGATACGCTTGAGATCGGTTTGCCACCAGGAGAGATAGCCGCCAAGAACGGCCGTTATTCCCCCCACCACCACCAGCCCGTAAAACCATTCCCCCGTGCCGCCCAGCACCGGGTGCAGCCGCGCCAGCAAATAGACCCCCGCCTTCACCATCGTCGCCGAGTGCAAATAAGCACTGACGGGGGTGGGGGCGGCCATGGCGTTGGGCAGCCAGAAGTGAAAGGGGAACTGTGCCGACTTGGTGAAGGCTCCCAGCAGGATGAGAATGAGGGCGGGCAGGTAGAGGGGGGAAGTGATAACGGCCGTTTGTTCATGCAGCAACGCCGAAAGCTGCCAGCTTCCCCCCGCCTCTGCCAGCAAAACCAGCCCCGCCAGCAGCAGCAGCCCCCCACTGCCCGTCACCAGCAGCGCCTGCTGCGCCGACCGCCGCGACTGTTCACTCTCATGGTTAAACCCAATCAACAAAAAAGAACTAATAGACGTTAGCTCCCAAAAAACAAACAGCAGCAGCAGGTTATCGGCCAGCACCACGCCCAGCATGGCGGCCATAAAAATGAGGATGATCACATAAAAGCGACCAATGCGCCGGTCGCCCTGCAAATAGCCGCCAGCATAAATAAAAATGAATATACCAACGCCGCTAATAATCAATGCCATCAGCAGCGACAGCCCATCCACAAAGAAATTGAGATTAACGCCTAGCTGTGGCACCCAGGGTGTGTTGACCAACACGGGCTGCCCGCCTGCCACAACAGGCAAGAACTGAGCCATATAACCGGCAATTGCCAGGGGAATTAGTGCGGCCACCCACCCAATCTGTTTACCGAATAAGCGGCTTGCCCAGGGCATCACGATTGCCAAAGCAAAGCCGGAAAGAACAACGGCCGTTAAGCCGGAAGTAACATCCATCACACCTTCTCTTCTTCAAAACTTAACATGCAGTCTCCCCATCTAAATACAACCCTATTATGCCTTAATTTGACCCCAGGCACAAAAACCGCACCTTTTTTTCTGTTTACAGGCAAATGGAGGCGGGTTAGAATCGGGAGCAAGATAGCGACAAACGGCCGTTCGCATCAATTATTGTCCATCCGTGTTCGTCCGTGTTCGTCCGCATCCCATTTTGTCGTAGGACAAGTTGACAAACTTATCTTACATGCTCAGAGGAGAAAACGTGTGAAGATTGCAATTTTAGGTGGAACAGGAAATGAAGGATTTGGCCTCGGCTTCCGCTGGGCGGCGGCAGGGCATGAGATAATCATTGGCTCGCGCAGTGCCGACAAGGGTGCGGCAGCGGCCGAAGATATGCAGGGTCGCCTGCCCAACGCCAGCATCAGCGGCACCGACAACGCCACGGCGGCGCAGCAAGCCGATGTCGTTGTCCTTTCTGTTCCTTACAGCGCCCAGCACGGCACGCTCGCAAGCGTTAAAGACGTGATGGATGGCAAACTGCTGATTACCGTTGTGGCCCCCACCGGGGAAAAGAAAAACCGCGTTTCCCTGCTGCCCAGCGGCAAAGCTGCCGCCGAGGAAGCCCAGGAACAACTTGGCGAAGCGGCCCGCGTGGTGGCGGCATTCCAAAACATTGGCGCCCACCACCTGCTTGACCTTGACCACCAGATGGATTGCGATGTGCTGGTGTGCGGCGAGAAGGGAGACGATAAAAAGGTGGCACTTGAGCTGTGCGAAGCGGCCGGAATGCGCGGCGTAAATGCTGGAGCCTTAGCCAACGCCGTTGTTGTGGAAGGCATGACCTCGGTGCTAATTGCCATCAACATTTTGAGCAAGTCGAAAAGCGCAGGGATTCGCATTACGGGTATTTAATGGGGGTTGGAGAGTGGAGATTGGAAATTAGGTGAATCTCCAATCTCCAATCTCCAATCTCAATGCTTCTATTTATGAGCCAACAGCTAACTTTAACGGCCGTTTCCCACATCCCCCACATCCAGCCCGGCGACCACCTTGCCACCCTGCTCATTGACGCCCTGCTGCGGCAAGAAATCGTGCTGCAAGACGGCGACGTGCTGGTCATTGCCCAAAAAATTGTTTCCAAAGCCGAAGGACGGCTCTTCGACCTGGCTGAAGTCGTCGTCAGCCCACGCGCCCAGGAGCTAGCCGAACAGGTGGGCAAGGATCCGCGTGTGGTGGAGCTGATTTTGCAGGAAAGCGACGAAGTTTCCCGCTTCCGCCCCGGCGTACTCATCGTCCGCCACCGGCTGGGCTTCACCAGCGCCAACGCCGGTATTGACCGCTCCAACGTAGCGCAAACGGCCGGAAAAGAGTATGTCCTGCTCCTGCCCGTTGACCCCGACCAATCGGCCGCGCAGCTTCGCCAGGCCATCGCTGCCCGGCTGGGGGTCAACGTCGGCATCATCATCAGCGACAGCCACGGACGGCCGTTTCGCATGGGTACCGTCGGCGTAGCCATTGGCGTGGCCGGGGTTCCCGCCCTGTGGGACCGGCGCGGCGAGGCCGATCTCTACGGCTACATTCTGGAACATACCGACGTGGGCGTGGCCGACGAAATTGCCGCCGCCGCTGGGCTGCTCATGGGCCAGGCTGCCGAAGCCACCCCCGTCATCCTTGTGCGCGGTCTGCAATTTCACGCTCCGGCCGGCCGCGCCACCGACCTGGTACGCCCCAAAGAAAAAGATTTGTATCGGTAAATCGTTGAACAATCGCTCCCCTTAACGTATAATAAGGTCATTATTTTGCCATTTTGCAGTTTGCCTACAAGTGGTCACTGTTAAAAAGAAATCTTACGAAACGGCCGTTTTTGCCTACCAAATTTGCCTACCGTTTGCCTACATCTGGTCAGTCATAATCATTTCTAGCCCTTTAACAATTAGCTACACGCAGACCACCCGTTTTTGTTTCCCACTTTGCCGCCAAAAATAGGCAAAAAAGGCAAAACTCCTCCCACTTTGCCGCCTCGGTAGGCAAGCAAGGGTTTAGAAATGACTCCCGATTAGTAGGGGGTTGAAACACGAAGTGCGTACCGCATTTTATACATCTGAATGAGTTTAGAAATGACTCCCGATTAGTAGGGGGTTGAAACATCCCCCGAAAAGGGAGGTGAACACTCCCCAAACAGTTTAGAAATGACTCCCGATTAGTAGGGGGTTGAAACGCGCCTGCGGCGCGTTTCAACCCCTTTTTTGCTTTAAGGCCAGTAGATCAATAAACAAGAAGCGTGAAACAGGTTAAGCAATTGTCTGTTTGGGGTATAATGGGGGAAAATGCGAAAACAAATCAAACAATTGGAACATCAATGAGACGATGCCCCCAAGTGTACCGGTGCTTTTTTGTACTGGTTGTTCTGCTGTTTACTGGCTGCCAGCCGCAAATGCTGGCCGTCATTCCCACCGTCGCTTCGGTAGCCGAGGCGGCACAAACGGCCGTTTCTTCCGCCCTGCCCCCCACCTTCACCCCCGCTGCCGCCACCCCCCTGCCCACGCTCGACACCGGCCAAGTGAACGCCACGCCCACGGCCAAAGCCAAACCGGGGGAGATTCCCACCCAAACGGCCGTTCCCCCCACCGCCACCCTCCGCCCCACTGCCACCACCACCCCACCCCCCACCACCGGCCCCACCCTCATCATCAAACCATTTGACCGCTACCCCCTCAGCGAAATCATGCCCTACCAAGCATTCCCAACGCCCACAGGCAACAACGGCTGGGGCATCCACTGGATTCCCACCATCAAGCAGGAGCCAGGAGTAGTAGACCAGTTTGTGGCCGAAGTCGTCCACATGAACATCAAATGGGTCGTCTTTCTCAACGACGGCGTGCGCGTGGGCGACAATGATTACCTCGTTGACCAGCTTGTCGCCCACGGCATCATGCCCGTCATGCGCCTCTTCCAGCCCACCCTGCAACCCTACGACGGCGACATCGGCGGGCTGGTGCGCCATTACCGCGCCAGAGGGGTTTACTATTACCAGATTTACAACGAACCCAACACCAACGTTGAAAACACCCAAAGCTTTGCCAACCCCAACCTCTATGCCGCTGAATGGGCGCGGGTGGCGCGGGAAGTGGTTGCCAACGGCGGCCTGCCCGGAATCGGTGCGCTTAGCCCCGGCGGCGAGTATAATCACTACGATTTTCTGGATCGGACGCTGCGGGCGTTGGAATTTAATGGCGACGACGACCTGCTCAACCATGCGTGGCTATCGGTGCATAATTACCACGGTTTACGGCCGTTTGACGACCCCGACGGCTTTCTGCTTTTCCGCCAATACGACAGCATTGTGCAAAGCCATCTCGGCCGTTCCCTCCCCATCATCGGCACCGAAGCCGGTTCCTATAACCCCGACAACCGGGCGCAGGAAACGGAACTCATCCGCTATCAATATGGCTACATGGCAACAGCCGAACCGTACTTTCTCGCCTTCAGCTACTGGCTGCTGGCAAACCGCGCCGGCGGCGGCTTTGATGACAGTTGGGAATGGCAAGCCCTCTTCCAACCCGGCTTCACCCACCCCGCCGTAACAGAGTTTTTTTATCATGGAGGTTAGTACCTTACAGCAAAAATTTTAGACAGGATTAACAAGATTAACAGGATTAAGCTCAAAAATCCTGTAAATCCTGTTAATCCTGTCAAAAACTTCTTTGGTTCTGGATCCTTCCGTTCACCCTATGTCCACCACCCTTAGCCGCACCCAACTCACCAGCTTTCTGGCGTGCCAGCGACAGTTCCACCTGCGCTTTCAGCAGCGGCTGCCGTGGCCGCAGCAGCCACTGGAAGAAAAGGTGGAGGCCAACTTGTCGCTGGGGCAGACATTCCACCAACTGCTGGAGCGCCACTTTCTGGGGCTGGAGGTGGACGCGGAGGCGATGGCGCACCCACGTTTGCGAAGCTGGTGGCTGGCGTTCCGCCAATTTGCGCCATCATTGCCCAACGGCCGTTTTCTCCCCGAACTCACCCTCACCACCCCCCTGCTCCACACCAGCAAGGGCAGCTATTTGCTAAACGGCCGTTTCGACCTCCTCATCGTTGGCACAGACAGCCAGGCCACCCCCTTCGCCCACCTGTTCGACTGGAAAACCGGCCGTCCCCGCCCCGAAAGCAGCCTGCGCCAAGATTGGCAAACCCGGCTCTACCTCGCCATGCTCGCTGAAAGCAGCCGCGCCATCCTTAACGCCCCCGCCCCGCTGCCCCCCGACCAAATCGCCATCACCTATTGGTACGTCAGCGAACCCGACACGCCGCGCACCTTGCCCTACAGTGCCGCCCAGCACGCGCAAAACTGGGCCGACCTGCAAGCCATTGCCACCCAAATTGACGCGACCAGCGACTGGCCGCTGACCGATGACCTGGCGCTGTGCCAGCAATGCCCTTACCAGGCGTTTTGTGGGCGACAAACGGCCGTTTTCCCGCCGCCCGAACCCCCCGAAGAAGACGACTACTTCCCCGACTGGCTGCCGCTGGAACCCATTGCGCCATGATGACAAATTTCACAGAGTTTCGCAGAGGAGACACAGAGAACCACAGAGAAATTGAGAAAACTCTGTGGTTCTCTGTGTAACGCTCCCCCCACCCATGCACCCCTCCGACCTCCACTTCCTCCTCTCCCCCGCCGGGCAAACGTGGCTTCGGCAAATTGACGCGCCAATCACCCCGCACAACCATTTGCAGCTTGCCCAGCAGCTACGCCAACAGTTGCCCCCCAGCCACGCCCACGCCGTGCTGGAAACGGTGCTGCTGCGGCAAAAAGCGGCCGTTAAGTTCAGCCGTGCCGACCAAATGTACTTTCTACGCGAAGCGTTGGAGCAAGCATCGGGGGAAGAGATTGCCGCCTACCGCGCCCGCCGCTTTGCCCGGCTTGCCCCGCGCACCATCGCCGACCTCGGCTGCGGCATTGGCGGCGATGCGCTGGCGTTGGCCCAAATTGCCCCGGTCATTGGCGTGGAGCAGGACGAGGTGCGGCTGGCGATGGCGCGGCAGAATGTGGCGGTTTACGACGGCCAGCTCCAGCCATTGTGTGCCAACTTGATGACGCTGCCGCCGCTGGCGGCCGATGCCCTGTTTTTTGACCCGGCACGGCGGGATGAAACGGGGCGACGCATTTACTCGGTCCATGACTACAGCCCGCCGCTGAGTTTGGTGGATGTGTGGCGGCAGAAGGTGGGGGAAACGGCCGTTAAAATCAGCCCCGGTGTCCATTACGACGAGCTGCCGGCCGACGCGGAAGTGGAATTTATCTCGGTCAATGGGGAATTAAAAGAGGGGGTGCTGTGGTTTGGTGGGCTGCGAACGGCCGTTCAGCGCCGCGCCACCCTGCTCCCCGGCAACCACACGCTCACCAGCAGCCCCACCCCGCTCGACATCGCCATCACGCCGCCGCAGGGGGTGCTGTATGAACCCGACCCGGCCGTCATTCGCGCCCACCTGGTGCAAGAGCTGGCGGCGCGGTTGGGAGCCACCATGATTGATGCGGAGATTGCTTATTTAACGGCCGTTTCCCCCCAGCCCACCCCCTTCGCCCGCTGCTACACCATCGAAGCCACCTTCCCCTTCCAGCTCAAACAGCTTCGCCACTACCTGCGGCAGCACCAAATTGGCAACGTCACCATCAAAAAGCGCGGCTCACCCCTGGAACCAGACACACTAAAAAAACAGCTTCGACTGCGCGGCCCCCACCACCGCACCCTCATCCTCACCCAGGCACAAGGCCAACCAACCGTGCTGATTACCCAGCTTCTTCAAGAAAGTAATCAGTGATCGGTTATCGGTTATCAGTGAAGAACATGCCTTCTCCGCGTTCGTCCGCGTTCGTCTGCGTCCCATCCGCTTTTTCCGCCAGCCCATTCTGCAAATATTCCCGCAGCATCTCCCGCAGCTTGCGAATATCCAGAGGCTTGGGCAAATAATCATCACACCCAGCCGCAATACACCGCTCCCGGTCGCCAATCAACACATTGGCCGTTGTCGCCAGCAGCGGAATCAGTGCCAACCGTTCATCCGCCTTAATCAGCTTCGCCAAATCCAGCCCATTAATACCCGGAATATTAATGTCTAGCAAAATAACATCGGGCTGTACTTGTTCATCCTGAAGCATCCGGAGGGCAATATTACCATCCTCTGCCTGCAACAACTCATGCCCTTCCGCCCCAACAATCCGCGAAACCAGCAGCATGTTTGTTTTATTATCTTCAATGCACAAAATCTTTTTACGTCCCATACAACAACCTTTTTACCTTCAGCGTGAATTTCTTGGCCTATTCTAACAAGTTCACACCGAATTTGTAACCATTACCCTTCCTTATCTACGGCTTTTTTACATCTTGCCGCTGCAACGGAATGGTAAAGTAAAATTGACTGCCTTCACTCAAACGGCTTTCCAGCCAAATGCGGCCACCATGCAATTCAACCAAATTCTTGCTAATCGGCATCCCTAAGCCGGTGCCACCAGCCTCCCGGTTTAGCTTGCCATCCACCTGCCGGAACTGCTCAAACACAATATCCATATCTTCGGGGCGAATGCCAATACCGGTATCGGCCACTTCCACCAGCAAATTGCCGTTCTGTTTTTCAATAGTTAACGTCACCTGACCCTGCTTGGTAAATTTGATACCGTTGCCCACAATATTCCACAAAATCTGCCGCAAGCGCGTCCGGTCAGCCTCCACCACAATGTCGTCATTGTGGATAAACAGATTGAGCCGCAGCCCTTTCTCCTTGGCTAACGGTGTCGCCGTTGAGATAATGTCGTGAGCCATCTGGTACATGTCAATACGCTCATAGCGTAGCTCCATCTTACCCGCTTCAATCTTGGACATATCCAAAATGTCGTCAATCAGCGTCCGCAAATGCTCGCCGCTGTCCCGAATGAGCTTGACATCTTCCTGCATAAACTCATTGAGTTCACCATCCACCCCTTCCAGCAGCACATCGGCAAAACCGATGATGGAGTTGAGAGGGGTTCGCAGTTCATGGCTCATACTGGCTAAAAATTCTGTTTTCAGACGGTCAACCTCGCGCAGGCGCTCGGTAGCTTGCACCTGCTCGTCGTACAAATAGGCATTTTGCAATGCCACTGCCACCTGCGAAGCCAGCGTGCGGTTAATTAAGACGTCTTCATCGGTAAAGCGGTGCGGCTGGTCTGACTGCACATCCAGTACGCCCAGCAGCTTGGTGCCAACAATCATTGGCACGGCCAGTTCAGAGCGTGTGTCTGGCAGCAGGGGTTCAAGCAGAAAATCTTTGTCTTCGGTCGCGTCGGCCACGATGACGGGTTCACGGGTGCGGGCGGCTTTGGAAATAATGGAGCGATCAGACACGCTTAGGCGGCTGTTTTCTTCGCGCATCAGCCGCCCAACGTCGTCGGCTCCAGCAACCAGCAGCAGTTCCTGTTCGTCTTCGCTCAACAAAAAAATGTGGACGTGGTATAAATCAAAGCTGACCTTGGTGAGGTCAACCACCGATTGCAGCAGGCTGTAGGATTCACGAATGGTTGCGGCCACGGTACTTACTTCGGACACGGTACGCAGCTCTTGTGCCAGCCGTTCCTGCACGGCCAGTGCGTTTTGGGTTTGCTCAAACAGCCGCGCCGACTCCAGAGCCTCGGCCACCTGCTCAGAAATGCCTTCGAGAAAAGCTTCTTCATCGGGGGAAAGGGGGTTGCCGGGGTCATGGTCAATGGTCAGCCGGCCGATAGCCGTACCGCGAATGGCGAGTGGTTTGTGAACCGATTGGGTGGGCAGGATAACCGCGTCATTCTGTAGCCCATTACCTGTCGTTGGCCGGATCTGGTTTTCAGCAGCGTCAAAGACAAACCCACGGGCACCGGTTTCGGATGGCTGCCAGCGTGCCCAGCCTTCTTGCACCCTTTGTCGCTGCAAAACGGCCGTTTCTCGCAGTTGCACCTCCATCTCCTGCCCCAGCCGCGCCGACTCAATGGCAACCGCAATTTGCCCACACAGCCCTTCCAGCAAAATCTTGTCGTTTTCATCCAGCGCCCCAGCCACGTCGCTCTGCACATCCAACACCCCCAGCACCTCATCACGCAGCTTGATTGGCACCGCCAACTCCCCCTTGGTGTGGGGTAGCACCGGGTTCGGCTGCCAATCGGGGTCATTGGTGACATCAGAACGCAGCATGGATTGGCCGCGAGCAACGGCCGTTCCCACCAGCCCCATGCCCACTGGCAGCGAATGCTGAAGTGCCAACATCCGTTTTCCAGCCTCACCATACCCCACCACCACGCTCACCATTTGACGATGCACGTCATAGCGGAACAATTGCGTATGGTAATAGCCAAACTGCTCATGCACCAGCGTTACCACCCGCTCATACAGCTTGCGCAAATCTGAAATACCGGCAATTTCCTGGGCAATCTGCGTCGTCAGCCGCACCTCCCGGCTACGCCGCCACAGCGACAAGCGTGCCTCTTCCTCCAGTGCCTTCTGCGTTGTCACATTCCGCACCGTCACCACCCGCATCGGCCGGCCTAAATAAGGAATCTCCCTTCCACAAACCTCCACCATCAATTCAGAGCCATCCTTACACCAAAACACAGTCTCATATGGCTCTGCTACCGCCTGCACAATATGTTGGGCAGCTAACTGCTTCCCCTCTGGGGGCACCGTATCTATGATGTCACGACCAACCAGTTCCACCACTTCATACCCCAGCATCTGCGCCATAGCCTGATTTAGCTCCACAATACGGCCGTTTTCATGAATAACAACCCCCTCCGTCGTCGCATTTGCCAAACTACGAAAACGCTCCTCACTCTCCCGCAACGCCTGCGCCGTCTTCACCCGCTGCGTTATATCCCGCGCCACCGACAAAATTTCCCCCGTTTCCAGCAGTCCCACGCTAATTTCTACCGGGTACACCGAGCCATCCCGCCGCCGATGCAGCCTCTCCACAATCATCGCCTTATCCAGCGACAAATTTTTCACCAAGTCAACAAAGGCTTCGTAGGTCAAATCCACATTAAAATCAAACACCGACAACCGCAGCATCTCTTTGTGTGAATATCCCAGGTTTAAGCACGCCCTTTCATTCACATCAACCACCTGCCCCGTCCGATCCAGCACAAAAATGCCATCGGCAGCCTGGTTAATCAGCCGCTGAAAACGCTGGGCACTGTTCCGCGCCTGCTCCTGCACGTGAACCTGTTCCGTCACATTACGAAAGCTCCACACACGCCCCACCACCCGCTTGCCCACCCGCTGCGGCTGCGAATAGCGGTCAAAGACGCGGCCATCCTTAAACCAAAGGCGGTCATAGCTTTCAGACTCAGGCTTGGCATACAGCTCACGCACCTTCTGCATAAAGGTGTCGGGGTTGCGTAGCTGCCCCACCACATAAGCCAGTACCTGATCATCTTCATAGCTTGCCAGCACCTCCTCAGGAATGCGCCACATTTTCTGGAACTTACGATTGTAGTTAACAATACGGCCGTTTTCATCCACCACCAAAATCCCGTCCGCCGTTGATTCCAACGTCGCCTGATGCAGCGATACGGTTCGCACTAACGCATCCTCCGTCTGTTTAAACAACGTAATATCATTCGAGGTTGCCACAATCTCCACTGGCGTTCCTGTCACCTCATCCACAATGACGCGGCTAATCGTTTCAAACCAGACAAAATGACCCAGCTTGTGGCGAATGCGATACACCACCCGCGCCACCCCAAACTGCCCCAGTGTCTCCTCGTGCGCCTGGCGAATTCGCACCAAATCATCGGCATGGAAAAAATCATATGCCGACCGCCCCACCAACTCTTCTGGCTCATAACCCAGCAGCGGCCGGCTGGTAGGCGAGGCAAAGAGATAGGTTCCGTCCAGGGCATGGCGCGAGATCAAGCTGCTTACATTTTCAATGATAAATTGATAAACGCTGTTGTCTTTCTCCATAGAGGATCAATCCTGCTGGCTATCTTCCAAATAAATCACGGTGCGGCGACCCAAAACACGCCCCACCTCTTCAACGGCCGTTTTCATCACCGTCTCCACATTCAGCGACCGCCGCACCCGCTCCGTCACCTCACGCAGCAGCCGCTCACGCTCCGCCCGCGCCTGCGCCGCCTCCAGCAACCGCTTATTCTCCAACACAATCGCAATCTGAGGCATCAACGAACGGCAAATCCGCTGCTCCCGCTCTGAATACACATGCGGCCGCTGCGCCGAAAGCACAATCACCCCCCGCCGTTCCCCCTGCACAATCAACGGCAAAATCACCAAACTCGCCACATTCCGCTCCACGCTAAATACACGCACCGATTCTGGAACACCAAAATCATCAACCACATTGGCAACAAAACGGCTGTCTGTCTGGCGTAAAAAGGCTACAAAACCATCTTCACCCTCTGCCAGCAGCGTCCCTACCGGCAAAGCCGGCCGGTCAGGATCCCCCGACCACGCCGCCAGCAACTGCGCCCTCTTTGCCACCACATCAGTAGGCGGAAACAACCACAAATTAGCCCGGCTAATGTCGTCAATGGATACTGAGACAACCACCGATTCCAGCAATTCCTGTAAATCAGCCGCCTCGTTCAAACGCCGACTCGCCTCATACAGTTCCGACATCTCTTGCCGCGCCGCCAACTGCGCCAAAAACGCCCGCCGACTCGCCACCGTAGCCGCCACCGGCTCCAGCAGCCGCGACAGCAGGAACCGTTCATCGTCCGTCAGGCGGTGGGGCGCAGCCCACAAAAACCGCAGCAGCCCCTGCCATCGCCCCCCGCTTCGCAGCGGCAACAGTGCCATCGCCTGCCACCCCTCCCGCTCCACATGGTCACGCATCGTCTCAGTCAGCCGCTGATCGGTGGCAACGTTGGACAAAAAGAACATTTCGTCGGTCTGCCCCAGCCACAATGGCGCCAGCACATTCTCAGACAGCAACTGTAGTGAGGCGGCAGAAACCTGTGCTGGCAAAAACGTGTCGTCACGCCAAAAGCTGACCAGCCTTTCCCAAATGGTGTTGTCACGCGCATTCACATCCAAATAGCTCAACGCGACCTGGGTGCCTTCAACCAGCGCCAGTGGGCCAACAACCGCCGCCACAATATCGTCTTCGGTGTTGGCAGACGAAAGCCCGGCTTCAATACGGGCCAGCTTTTCAAGCTGTTCAGAACGGTGGCGGCTGTCACGCAACAAAAGCTGGCTGTGGACGGCCACCCCTAGCTGGGATGTCAACAGCCGATACAGGCTTTTGTCGGCTTCTTCAAATTGATGTGCTACGTCCCAGGCGACGGTTGCCAAACCCAGTACGTTGTCGCCATATCGCACAGGCAAAATGATGCCCGACTGAAATCCCTGCCGCTGCACCAACCCATATGCTTCTGGCAGCAGCTTCACCCTTTCATGCTGTAAATCTGACAAGAAAACAGGGGCGGGGTTGACAACATCAGACAGCAATTCGGGGAAATCCATTTCAGAAACGCGCATGGCGGTGCCAACTGGTACGGGCGTGCGTTCGCGGCTGCTCCAGCAACCGGCCAGTGCAAGGGAAAACGGCCGTTTTTCTTCATCCCGCTCCAACAGCCAAATCCCCGTCCACGTCATCCCCGTAGACATACTAGGCACCGACACCGCCTGCGCAATATCATCCAAATCCACCGCCGCATTCAAATAAGTGCTAATCTGGTACAGAGCTTCCGTTTGCGCCAGCGCCGCCTGCGTCTGCTCATACAGCCGCAAGTTTTGCACCACCGCCGCCGCCTGATCCGTCAGGCTACGCAACTGCCGCACCTTCTCCTCACCCAGGCTCAACACATCCAGCGTCAGCCCGGCAAAAATGCCAAACCATTCCTGCCCCGCCACCAGCGGGAAAAAGGCCACACCCCGCACCCCCAACTGTTCCGCCAGCAGGCTACGCAAATCATTTCCCACCTGCCCATCTTCCACCACATCATTCAGCAGCGTCGGTTCATTGCGGCGCAATTGCTGCAACGAAGGAAAGCGGGAAAAGGAAAACACCGACCCTTCCGGCACCATCGTCAACGCAGCCGCCGGGTGTGTCCAAACCGCTGCCGCACGCATATAATCCGGCCGGCTGTGACCCCACGGCCGGTCAAAAAACAGCAAACTAGCGCTAACAAACTGATCAACCCCCACCGATGCCACCAGGGCACTCAACACCTCAGCCGAACTACCCGACCGCACAATCTGGTCACTACTAGCATAAAGTGCCTCAGTCCGCGACAACACCCCCCGCATCTGCTCCGACAAGCGCAGCGTTTCAATATGTGCCGTTAGCTGCTCGGCCACCTCATGCAAAATATCGTCCACATCTTCCGCAAACTCTTGCGGATCAGCCAGCAGCAGTTCCCCGATCTCGTTACCCTGCACAGATAACCGATGCTTCACTACCTGCCGCGCCGCCGTCTCTGGCAGCAGCCCATTGTGCGTGGGGCGTGTTTGCACCAAATCATAACCATAGCCCAAATGAGGCTGGTCTTGCTCTGCCAAATAATCAGCCCACCCTTCCCAAGACAAACGACGGGTCAGATTATTAAGCCGATCAATGGCTGTTTGCGCCCGCTCCAGCGAGCGCGTGTGCTGCAAGGCCAGGGCAATTTGCGATGCCAACGTGGTTTGAATACGCACATCCTCGTCGGTGAAGTGGTTGACCACATCTGACTGCACGTTTAGCACCCCCAACACCTCATCACCCACAATCATGGGAATCGCCATAGACGAGCGGGATTCGGGCAGGAGCGGATTTGCCAAATACCCAGGCGCGGCATACAAATCGTTTTCAATAACCCCACGCTTGGTTAAAGCTGCCCGCGCCACCAGCGAGTTGGGCTGCGTCAGGAGAATGGTATACCCCTTTTCCAACAGCATACGCCCCACCTCACCCGCACCAATGGACAACACCAGGGCGTCGCCGACATCGTTCAGGACGTAAAAGTGGGCATGGTACAGGTCAAAGCTGAACTTGATCAGGTCAACTACTTCCTGCATCAGGCGGTCAGTATCGGCAATGGCTGACGAGGTTGCACTCACACGGGTGACAATTTCCAGCTCGGCCGCCCGTTTGCGCAGAATGATGTTGGTTTCGTCCCGCTCGCTAATCTGCGATTGCAGCAAAACGTTCTTTTCCGATAGTTCGGTAGTGCGCTTGACAACCTCCATCTCCAATTCATCGCGGGTGCGGCGCAATGCTTGCTCCACCTGATCGCGGTGGATGGACAAGGCAACACTTTGGGCAGCACCAGCCAGTGCCTGGACAATAACCTCGGACAGGGGGCGATGGGAAAATAGCCCTGCAACACCTACCAGTTCGTCATCTATGAGGAGCGGATAACCTATAAATGAGTGTAGCCTCTCGCTGGCTACCCAACTGGTGTCGCCAAACAGGTCGTCGTGAACGACATCGCTGGTAAAGTAGGGTTGTTTTGTTTGGGCGATCTGGCCGATTTCGCCCTGCCCAATGGCTATGGTGCTGTACGAATCGTCCAGATCGGGGGGCAGCCCGGCACTGGCCTGGAGCCGGAGTGAATCAGCTTGCTTGTCGAGTATCCAAATGCGAGCAACGGCCGTTTCTAAATGTTGCACCATCGCTTCGGCCGTGGCTTGCAGCATGGCCTGGAGCGACACCGAGCGCGTAAGGGCTTGCCCCACGGCGGCGCTGAAGCTGGCAAGCTGCATTTGCAAATGCTGGAACTGCTGTGCCTGCTGCTGTTCGGCAGCATCGCTGGCAATGCACAAATAGCCGGTAATGTCGTTTTGGTCGTCACGCAGGGCGGTGATGTTGAGGTAGACGGGAATAAAACGGCCGTTTTTCCCCACATACGTCCACTTAAACAAATTCGGCAACCCTTGCCGCGCCCGCGCCACCAGCGCATCCACACCCGGACGCAGCGTCACTCCCAACTCTTGCGAAAAAAGCTGCGCCCGTTGCGCCAGTTCCGCCGAGGTATGCAGCACCGTCAACGGCTGCTGCCCCACCATTTCAGCCGCCGCATACCCCAACATCACCTCCGCCGATGGGTTGAAAAGCTGGATCACGCCATTGGCATCCGTCACCACAATGGCATAACCGGCATATTCCACGACAGCATTTTGAATGGCATTAGCCGTTGCCATTTGCTGCAAATGCTGTGCCTGCTCCAGCCGCGCCTCCACCCAACGTGCCAATACTTCAACAAAGCTTTTTTCAATGGCCGTAAACGGCCGATGTGGTTGGGAGCTGGAAAAGTTTAAGGCACCATATGGCTCGCCATTAACCCGCAGCACCACCCCAATATAGGCTTCAAGTTTACGCAGCAGGTAGCACGGGTGACGGTTATGAGAGGACTTTTGTGCATGGTGAATAGCAACCACATCCTCGCTGGTCATGGTTAAATCGCAAAAGGTGTCGCCCAGGCGATACTGCTGACCCGGCTGAATATCTGAGCCGGCCGTGACGTATTGAACGTGGTACGCCTGATCAACCACACGGCTTACCAATCCGGTGCTTAACTCCAGCACCTGGGCAGCTTCTTCCAGGGCGCGAATAATGGCAACATCGTTGGGCGTTGTGTGGGGCTGGCTGGTGATTTGGTAGAGGGTTTGCATGTAATGCTTGTCTTGAACGGCCGTTTGCCGCCGCAGCTCTGTCACATCCCGCAGCACCGCCTGCATTCCCCCGTGCGGAAACCCCTCAACACGCCAGCTAAACCAGCGATAGCTGCCATCCGTCAAACGCAGCCGGCATTCCAAATCGGCCACCGGTTTTTGCCGAAACAGGCTGGCAACATTGGCTAAAAAGCGGTCTTTATCCTGCGGATGAATCAGCTCAATAAACAGCATGTGCTGCAAGGCATCGTGCGTCCACCCCAGCGTGCGGCTAAAAGCGGCGTTGACCCATTGAAAACGGCCGTTTTTCCCCACCACACAAGCCAAATCCAGCGACAAATCCAGCAGCCGCAGTGCCTCCAACTGAGGCATCATCTCCGCATTCAAGTCATTTACTCCATTGGGCATTGTCGGCTTACTCCTGTCCATTGAACCCATTTGGCGACGATTCCACCGTCAACTCAATTTGCGTATATCGCGCTTTCAGTGCCTTACCCAACTCCTGAATTGCCGTCTGCAGCGCCCCATCCATCGTCGTTGTCCCCTGAATCTTCTGGTTAATGCTGTTCAAAACCCGTTCCCGCGCCGCCTGCTTCCGCGCCTGGGCCAGCCACTGCCGGTTTTCTAGTGCCGCCGCCAGCAGCGAAGCAATTTGCGACAACAGATTTTGGTCCTGTTCATCAAATGCCTGCGGCTTAGGATGCCCCAGGTTCAGCACCCCCATCGCCCCGCTGGGGGTACTCATCGGCACCGACAGCAGTGAACGTACCCCTGTATGGCTAAGGGGCTGCACCTCGCTGTAATGGCTGTGGCTTGTGTCTTTGATCATGAGTGCCTGATTTTCGGCAATGACATCGGCAACGGCCGTTCCCGGCAGCGGTATCCATTTTGGTGCGCCTTCCTCCGCTGAATCACCCGGCAACCGCACCACGCGAAACGCATCCTTACGCTCGTTCAGCAGCAAAACACTCAGCCGCCCCTCGCCAAACAGTTGCGACACAAACATGGCAACCCCTTCCAGTGCCTCTGCCTGCTTTTCAGCCGTACTCAAAAACCGCCCCAACTCGTTTAGCGTTGCCAGACGGAATGCCTGTTGCTCCGTTTGGTGCAATGCCCGCTGCGTGTCGGCAAACAGCGTTTTGTTCTGCAAAACAATAGCCGCCTGGTCAATAAGGCTCACAATTTGCCGCAGCGTTTGTCCCGTGATATCCAAAGGTTGGCGGGTTAGCCCAGTAAACATCCCAATCCAGGCATCACCAGCCACCAGCGGCAGGTTGATCATCCCGTGCATTCGATACTGCCCGGCAAAGAGCATCCGTGAACGGTCGTCAAACCGTTCGTCGGTGGCAATGTCAGGCACCAACACCACCCCGTGACGGTCGTTTAGAAGCTGTGCCGCCGGGTATTCGGCCATGAGATAGCGAATGCCGGATGGACGCAAACCATCACGCAAGCTGCCGGTTAACGGCCGTTCCCACGTCGCCGCCGTCTCAAACGAAACCGGCATCTCACCCTCCGCCACCGGCACATCAAAAAAGGCCAACCCAGCCCGATCCACCATCTGCAACGCCGGAGCCTCTAACAGTGCCAGCAACACATCCTCAATCGTGTCCGCCTTTATAATCCGATCCGTACCCGCATATAGCACCTCAATCTCCGCCAATGCCGCCTGCGTCTGCTGGAAAAGCTGGGCATTTTGCAGAGCCGCCGCCGCCTGAAACACCACCGTCTCTGCCAGCCGCACCTCACTCTCCGTAAACACCCGATCCTTCTCCAACAAATCAAGCCCAACCGTACCCAACACCTCATTTTGGGCAATCAGCGGAATGATCACCAACATCTCAATCCCCTGCTGGCGCATCAGCGCATGAACCGAGCGCGTCATGGGGCTGGTTTGGGGGTTAGGCACAATCACTGTCCGCCGCTCTCGCAGCGCAATCTCTGCTGTTGGATTATTGGCAACCGGTATTTCCGCTCCCATCGCACTGGGCGACCGCTGAGGATCATAATGCTCACGCACCACCCGCAGCCTCTGCCGGTCTGGCATCAGCAACGCCACCCGCGCCTGAGGAATATTCAACATTTCGGCCAGCTCATCCAACACAATTTGCAAACTTTTTTCCATCTCTAGCGAGCCAGAGATAGCGGTGACAACCCGGTTGACAAAAGCCAACTCCTCTGCTCGCAACCGGCTGTCGGCCAAAGAGACCTCAGCCTGCTGCGTCAAACGCAAATTCTCAATATGAATACTCAACTGATCGGCAACTACCCGCACCAAGTCAGAAGCCATCCCGTCTTCAGCCTGATCCTGCCCAAAGCGATCTGCGGCCGCTTCTAAATAACCAATAATAGCCCCCTGCACAGAAACCGGATAGCTAATTGATGTTTTGTTCTGTGCATCCAGCAGTTTCTGATCGGCATGGTAAGCAACAACTTCTGTCTGGTCGTAAATGTAGCCCTGCGTAGGCGATTGCTGCAAATAATCTTGCCACGCTTCATGAATGAGCCGTTTGTTGGCTTCCTCGGCCTGAATACGAAAATATTCCGCGTTTGCCAGGAGGCGAATGTTTTCCAGACGGTTGACAACCTGGTTTGATACAGCCTGGATAAGCTCCATCTCACCAACTGTCCACGGTTGCTCAATCATACGCTCAAACTGCACCAACCCCACTTTCTGCCCTGACAGCGTTAATGGCAGCGTTAACTCTGCCCCCTGCCCCGACTGAACAGCTTCATCAAGTGCTTCAAGCTGTGTACCAATATAGGCATAGCCTGTGTGTTCTCGCCGTTCAATGGCATTTAAATAAGCTCGCCAACCTTCATAGACAGAGTGTTGAGCCTGTATCTCTAACGTGCGCCGTGCCTCGGCTGATTGGGTAAACAGTTGGGCATTTTGCATGGCAACGGCAAGCTGCCCTGCCAGGACTTCAAATACGTTCACGTTGTCTGGGTTTAGCTCGTTTACATGCTTGCTTTGCAAATTGAGTACGCCAAGAAGATGGACGCCAATCAGGAGGGGGACGGACATTTGGGAGCGTGTGTCGGGCAGCAGCGGGTTGGGGCGAAAGATGGTGCTATGACGGGTGTCTTCAACAACCAACGCTTTTTTTTCGGCGGCGCAAGTGCCGTTGATAGAACCGGCTCCAATGGTGAGTCGGTGGCCTTGTCGCCGCAGTTCTGCGCCAATCTCGCCTGTTCCCACCTGGAGTTCAAGGGTGCGGGCGCTTTTATCTACAAGGTAGATTTGTACGTGGTAGAGGTTGAAGTACTCACGAATGAGGCGCACCGATTCAGCCAACAGCAGGTCTAAATCACGAATTTGGGTGATGGTGCGACCGATGTCGGCGGCCAGACCGAGTTCGCCGGTGCGTTCTTTTACACGGGCTTCCAGTACCATCCGCGTATCGGCTAGTTCTTCGTTGCGTACCCGGATGATGGCGAGGGCGCGGTGAAGGTCTCCCATGGCGAGGTAGAGAATAACGGCCGTTACCAACAGCAAAATAACCGTCCACACAATCCACGACAGCCCCGTTGGCGTGGTCAACAAACCAAGCCTGCTTGACATCATAAGGATAACGAGGCTGGAAACTATCGCCACCCCAATAGCAGCTATCCGGCGACCAATCAACAAACTTGCCAGAATCACCACAAAGAAGTAGGCATTAAACGCAGGGGTATCAAGAGAAGATGCCAGCCAGATAGACAAAGTAATAACCACCCACACATTCAGAGTCAAAAGCCACCCCGCCACAGGCACCCACCCCCAATGCAGGGTTATCCGCGCCACCACCACCAACAGCAAAAAGGTGCCAATTAGCCCCCCAAGATTCGGGTTGTCTGGTTGACCCACCAACAAAATCAAAAAGCCGAGCAGTGAACCGCCCCCGGTTACTAGCGTAAACAGGTGAATCAACCGCGCCAGGCGTGTGCTTTCCTCATCAGCAAAAGTTGGTGCATTCCAAAAATCTCGCAAACTTTTCAACATGCCAATCCCCACATTTGACTTTTGGCTAAGCCATATTCATCAGGATTCGATACGGCCAATCTGAATTTTGGCAGTTTGCGAATCTAAAGCTTGCCCCAACTCCTGTATTGCTATTTGCAGAACGGCGTCAACGCTTCCTGCTCGCTGGATTTTTTGCCCAATGGCGTTTACCAACGCTTCCCGCTGCCCGCGTTCCTGGGCATCGGCATATAGACGGGCGTTTTCCAGGGCTACGGCTACCTGGTTTGTAATGGATTCCAGCAAAATGCGGTCGCTTTCTGTTAGTCCATTGACAACATTGTGTTGTACATCCAGTATCCCTTTTAGTTCATGCCCTAGAAGGATTGGAACGGCAATTTCAGCGGCCGTTTCTGGCAGCAGCCTATTGGACACCCATTCGGGTCGTTGGTGTACATCTGGCACCAGCACCGTGCGCCGCGATTGGGCGGCTTCGCCAACCAGCCCGCGTGAAATTGGCATTTTATGCCCGGCTGTCAACAACATGCGGCCGGCTTCCCCAGTACCACCAGCCAGAACCAGATTCTGTTTTTTCTCATCGAGCAGATAGATATGGGTGTGGTAATATCCAAACGCCCTTTGCACTTCGCGCACCACTTCTACCACCAATTGCTCCTGATCCAGGATGGTTGAAAGGCGGCGGCTGATTTCAGCGCTGGTTTCCAGGGCTTTGGTGCGCTCGGCAACGCGAATTTCCAGCACATTGGTCATTTCGCGCAACGATTGTTCGCTTTGTTGTGCCCGGTCTAAGGCCGCGTTTAAGCGCCGCAATGCCACACTTAACAAGGCACCAGACAGAACGAAGACAAATAAAAAGACGACCCAACTGACGACAGGTGGTAATGTGTTGGCTGTGATCTTTAGCAGGCCTTGTTGCTGCACAATGAGAAAGGCCAGGGACACGAGAACGCTCAGTAGGGTAAAAGCTAAAACGGGAAATCGTCCCTCGGAAAGGGAGGCGGCCAAAATGATGACAACTACGAACCCGGCTACGCTTGGTGACGAAATGCCTGCACCAGAGTTGTAGACGGCAAAAATGATGGCGATAAATAAGATGGTGGACAGGAGAATTCCCCCTATTTGCAGGTGTCTGCGCTGGACTAACCAGCGGATAACGCCCCCGGAGAGAATGATCAACAGGCTGGGTCCCAGTACGACAATAAGACGCTCCATAGTTGGAACTGTGCTGTCAAGCAGCAGTAGTAGCAAGGGGATAACAACGGCCGTTCCTAACAAAACCCACACGCTAACACGCAGCAAGTTCGCAATTCGGGTTTGGTTAGGGTTTTCAAACTCCGGTATAGAAAAAATCTGATTAAAAAAAGCCAGCATAACCTTATCCCAACAGCTAGTTTTCTGTAACTATAGATATTAAGAGAAAGATTGGGGCTTGACTTGTAGCCGAGGGTTCCAATCCTCGTTCTTCGGCCTAGGCAAAAGAGCGAGCTTTGGTCTGGCGGAGGCCAGATACGAAAGCCTCGGCTACGCCGAACCCTAAAAGATTATCTGAAGGTCTATAGCAAACGGTAACATCCTTCCTAAATTACGACCTCTTTAAAGACAGAAAAACAAAGATATGGTAACATAAAAAAGAATGAGGGCTTGTGAAGATGTCGTAATGATCATGAGCAAATGTAACACCATTGCGGCCTTGTCTATTACCCATTTGCTGCCCTCAAGCATCAAGGTAAGTTTTGGTCAAACTAGAAACATTTTCAACGCAGCACACTACAATCATGACCAAGGTACTACTATTTATTTGTGATCTTTCGTGCCTGCGTATGGCTTTTGTGTATAAACCATTATAAACAAAAAAACACAAGTTTGGGTTGTTAAAAATCTGAGCTTAAAGACCGTTTGGGTTAGCTTGCAAGCTAGCAACAAGCTGATACGGCAATAAATATAGATGGATGTTGAACAACTGTTTGCAGGTTTGGCGGGGTGTGTAAGTGTTGATAGTTATAATACGGCCTGGGTGGCCTTGGTTCCAGACACCAATGAGCCGGGCAAGCCACAATGGCCTCAGGCTCTGGCGTTTTTGCGTGCCACGCAACTGCCTGATGGAGGCTGGGGAGCGCCCTTTATCTATCATGCGCATGAACGTACACTGTGTACATTGGCGGCGATTGCTGCGTTTAGTTGTTGGCAAAAAACGGCCGTTTCTTGCCAACAGGACTCACAACGCATCAGCCAAGGCATTGCCGCCCTCCACAAGTACGCCCAGGACCTGGCAAAAGACCCCCTGGAGCTGGTCGGGTACGAGCTTCTGTTGCCCCGCCTGGTTCGTCTTTTAGAATCATACGACCTCGATCTACCCACCGAATCCTGGTACAAAATCCTCGACATCGGGCAGCGCAAAATGTTTCTGCTGGGTAGCCTGGAAATTGAACCCACCAAGCCACGCGCCTGGTGGTTTAGCATGGAAATTTTGCCCGAAGAACGTTTGGCACAGCTTGACGAGAGTTTCCTCACCCACCACGGCTCCATCGCCACCTCAACCGCTGCAACGGCCGCTTTTCTGCGAGCACAACGTCTGCATGGCAAAGATTCACCCCGTGCCGCTGCTTTTATCAGGCGAATGCTTGCTATTGGGCATAGTGGTGCCGCTTTTTCCTGGCCGATTGAACATTATGAGCTGCTTTGGATTCTCGACCAGCTAAAGCGCGTCCAGTTTCCGGTTAGCCACCCCAGCGTTCAAAAAGCCATTCACGGGCTAGAACGCTATTGGCTGCTGCCCCCCATTGGGTTTGCCGGCAGTTCTGCCTTTGCCGTGGCCGACGGTGATGACACCAGCGTTGGGTATGACGTGCTGCGTTGGGGGCAAACCCGCCCGTCAATTGACCCCTTGCTTGCTTTTTGGCACGAAACCCATTTTCGCACCTATCTGGATGAGTTAACGGCGTCGGTTACGGTAAACCTCCATGCGCTTTCCGCCTTGCGCCATGATGCCGCCAGCCAGCCGGCCGTTCAGGAAATTGGTCACGCTGTTTTGGAATGGCTGCGCCCCCACTTGTCCAATGACAACGGGTTTGCCGACAAATGGCATTATTCGCCCATGTATGTGGCCGGCCACGCTTTGGAAACGCTGCTGGAGTGGGATCATGGTTTGGCACAAAAGAGCCTGGATTTTTTGCTGGCACAGCAGCAGCCAGACGGGGGGTGGGGATGTGGCAGCTATACGACAGTTGAGGAAACGGGTCATGCCCTGATTGGTTTAACGGCCGCTTTTCGGGATGGGTTGTTGAAAGATAAACGGCCGTTGTGCCACGCCGCCCACTTTCTCCACAGCCGCCAAAACGACCCGGCCGTCGAGCGTCTATGGATCGGCAAAACGCTGTTCAACTCACCCACCATCGTTGCCGCCATTCGCTTTGCCGCCAGCTACGCCCTGGAACAACTCAACATCCCCATAGCGGGCTAATCGTGGAGCCTGTTTGTAGGCAATTCCTCTGTCAAATGAACCTGGGTATAATCCGTTCCCAATGCCCGACCAAGCTCCCGCACCGCCACTTGCAGAGCTTCGTCAATAGAAGTTGCGTTTTGAATCTGCTGCCCAATCTGGTTAATTAACACCTGGCGCTCAGCCCGCTGCTGCGTCAGCACATATTGCCGGGCGTTTTGCAGGGCAATCGCCACCTGATTAGCAATAAGCTGCAACACATTCGCATCCGCCTCGGTCAAACTGCCAATAGTTGTACGCTGCACATCCAACACACCCAACACCTCTTTTTCAGTGGCAATAGGCACTGCCAACTCTGCCCGCGTTTCCGGCAGCCATTTGTTGGGCAGCCAGCGCGGCTCGCGGGTTACATCAGATGCCAAAATGGTGATGTTGGTAGCGGCGGCACGCCCTACCAGCCCTTCGCCCAGGTTAATATGGTGTCCATAGCGGCGCATGGAAATGCCGGGCTGCCCGGTACCACTCGCCATCAGCAGTTGGTTTTTGTTTTTGTCAAGCAGGTAAATATGAACGTGGTAATAATTAAATGCCTTTTGAGTTTGTTCAACAACGGCCGTTATCATCTCCCCTTCATCCAGAATGGTCGAGATACGCCGCCCAATTTGCGCGGCCACTTCCAGTGCCCGCGTCCGTTCGCGCACGCGGAAATCCAGATTTTGCAAGGTAGCCTGTAGCTGCATCGTCATGGCGTTAAAGGTTTCGGCCAAAATCCCTGTCTCGTCGCTGCTGTTGACCTTTGCCCGGGCTTCAAAATCACCGTTGCGCACACGAACGGCCGTTTCCGTCAGCACCGCAATCGGCTGCGAAAGCACATTCCCGGCATACGCCGCAATCAGCCCACCAACCACCGCCAGCAGCACCCCCAACAGCGTACTCAGCCGCTGCTGAACCCCCAGCGGCCGCAACGCTGTCGCCTCGGTCTGGTACAAAAACACCTGCCATCCCAACTCATCCACTGCCGCCACATGGCTCAAGGTCGTCACCGAAGCCATACTCATAAACTGCACCGCACCCCGATAGACCGCCTGCACAGCCTCCCCCTGGTTAAGCAAGGTCACCAGGTCAGAATCCACATCGGTCGGTTGCACTAACGGTACAGATTGCGTCAAATCTAGCTCCTGTTCCCCCATCAGCAGCGTTGCCCTGGCCGAATCTGTCAGGTCAAGCCCTTCATTCAACAACCCCAACAACTCTGTCAGCGCATAGGTCGAACGGAGAACCCCTACCACTTCACCATCTGGCGCATAAATTGGTACCGCCATAATCAAACCAAAGGTATCGCTGCTGCTATCAAAAGTTGGCTCGCTAATATAAATGCGCCCCCGACCATTGTCATAAGCACTCTGCCACCACGCTTCATCCCCTTGATAGTAATCAGTGGTGCGATTGCTGGCGGCCACCAACCCCCCATATTGATCCGTAATAAATAACTCCCGATTAGCCTCAAAACGCTCCTGAAACTGGCGCAAGGTGACAGCAGCAGGGTTATTGAGCCGGTCTTGCACCAGCGGATCATCATCGCCAGCTTGCTGCCATTGAGCGTCGAGGGCAGACGAAAACGCGATTGCCCCCTCTAACCGCTGTTGAGCCTGGATAACGGCCGTTTCCTGCAACACATCACTAAACGTCAACGCCTCCAGCGCCGTCACCTGCCGCCCCAACAGTTCACTCACCGCAAACGCCTGCGACCGAGCCAACACCTGCAACGTCCCCCCTACCTCCTCCGTCAATGTCCGCCGAATCGCCTCACCCGTCAAAACCGTCGTGGTGCTTACAATCAGCAAAATGATAAACAGTGCCACGCTCAACAGCTTAGTCCGCACCGAATAGTCGCGGTAGTTACGCAAAATCAGGAAACCAAACGCAAGAATAATGACAAACGACAAAACCCCAAACAACGCTGTTAGGTTGGGCAACACCATTTGCGTACCCAGGTCCAACAGGTCTAACAGCACGGCCATAATGCCAGCCAACAGCCCCACCACCATAGCTTGCCCCGCCCGCACTGAGGTCAAGGTGGCATTGGCAATCTGCCATACCACAAAAATGGTTAGCAACCCCATCAGAACCCCAATGCCATCAAACAGCAGCGGCATGGTCAAAACAATCACCATCATCGCCACCAGCAGCAGGGCAATGCCCCGCGTCTGGTGGTCGTGCTGCACCAAATACATGGTAACGGCCGTTACAATAACCAACCCAGCCATAAGGCCACTGAGGGTATAGAGCTGCCACACGCGGGCAGCCGATGTGAACACCAAAAGGGGAACCAGCGCCAACAAAACCAGCACTAAAACAATCCGGCTGACGCGCATTGCGCTTTGCAGACGATCAAGACGTGTTGGGGTTTCCATTACCTGCTTTCCTGGTAGCAAACCCTTCAAGAAGCGATTGCCAGCTGTAGCCGAGGGGAGCGAGCTTCGGAAAGCTCGGCTACGCTTTCATTCATCTGCAATGCCTCTTAAAGGGTTAACAAATCAATACCTCATTGGAAATAGGCCAATGATAACATGAAACGGAGGCGGTCACGTTAAGAAAACGTGACTAATCGGCAAAAAAAGACCCCACCTTTGTGGGGTCATCGGCTCATTTTCCGGTCTTGGTCAGTGCCTGCCCCAACAGTTGGTTAACCAGTTTGGGGTTGGCCTTGCCTTGTGTGGCCTGCATCACCTGCCCCATAAAAAAGCCGCGCAGCTTGGCTTCACCATTCACAAATCGCTCAACCATGGCGGCGTTATCGGCCAAAATTTGCTCAATCGTGGCGGTGAGGGCGGCCTCGTCGGAAATTTGGGCAAGCCCTTTGGCTTCAACAACGGCCGTTCCGCTCTGCCCCGTAGCAAACATCTCCGCCAACACCTCCTTGCCGGTGTTGTTGTTGATGGTCTGCTTTTCCACCAGCCAAATCAATTCCACCAGCCCGGCCGGCGAGACGCGCATCTCGTCAATGCTTTGCTTGCTTTCGTTCATCAGGCGGAACAGCTCGTTGATGACCCAGTTGGCGATGGTTTTGGGGTTGAGGTGTGGGGGGGTGGAAACGGCCGTTTCAAACCACGTCGCCACCGCCCGATCCTCCGTCAACACCGCCGCATCATACGCCGACAAGCCAAAATCCGCCCGATACCGCGCCAGCTTCGCCTGCGGCAGCTCCGGCAGTGCCGCCCGCACCTCCTCCACCCACGCCCCATCCAAATGCAGCGGCGGCAAATCCGGGTCAGGCAAATAACGGTAATCCTCCGCCTCCTCCTTCACCCGCTGGCTAAACGTCTCCCGCCGCCCCTCATGCCACCCCCGCGTCTCCTGCACCACCTTGCCGCCTGCGTCCAAAATCGCCGCCTGCCGCGCCAGCTCATAATCAGTGCCATCAGCCAGCACGCGGAAGCTGTTCAGGTTTTTCAGCTCAGTGCGCGTGCCAAACGCCGTCGTCCCAACCGGTCGAATGCTGATGTTTGGCTCCACGCGAAACACCCCTTTCTCCATGTCACCCGAATTCACTTCCAAATAGCGCAAAATCTGCCGAATCCGCGTCGCATACGCCCGCGCCTCCTCGCCCGAACGAATATCCGGCTCCGACACAATCTCCAGCAGCGGCACACTCGACCGGTTATAGTCCACCAGCGAGCCACCCCCATCCAAATGGGTCAGCTTGCCGGTGTCCTCTTCCATATGCACCCGCCGAATCCCAATGCGCTTCGTTTCCCCGCTTTCCAGCTCCACATCCAGCCACCCCTTCACCCCCAGCGGCAAATCATATTGGCTAATCTGGTAGCTCTTGGGCAAATCGGGGTAAAAATAATTTTTCCGTGCAAACACATTATGCAGGTTAATGGAACAATTCAACGCCAACGCCACCCGCAGCGCATATTCCACCGCCTGCGCGTTAATCACGGGCAACATGCCGGGCATACCCAGACACACAGGACAAACGGCCGTATTTGGCGCCGCCTCCACACTGTCTACCACCCGGCAACCACAAAACATCTTCGACTTTGTCATCAGCTCGGCATGAATCTCCAGGCCAATGACCGCTTCATATTTACTCATTAGTTAATTAATGTAACGAGAGGTTCATGATTAACAGACCACTCAAGATTAGGTTATTTTAGGACGAAACCGTATATTTTGCTCAGTAACAACTGTAAATCTTCCCGGTAAATGATCGCCATACTGGGCTAACAAGCTTTCAACAACCAAAACTCGATTGGCTCGATTATCTTCTTGTAACCGTAGCAAAACCACGCCATAATGAGCTTGTCCGCTCCGAAAAACAAGTTCGCCAAAATCTTTATCGTTGGTAACAACAATGCGCTTCTCAGCCACAGCGCGGGATAAAATATCGCTGTCAATAGCCTCTGGCATTAACTCAGCGACAATTACCACATCATGCCCCAGTTGTTCTAAACAGTGGGCTACAGCAAACCCGGTAGATTCATCTACGATAAAACGCATAGCTACAATGGTTGCAACTGCAATGGAAAAATTTCGTCTTGAGCAACCAACATAGCAGCATATGACAATGCAGCGCGAATATCCGCAAGCTCAAGACGGGGATATTCCTCAAGAATTTCAGCCTCGCTGACACCTTGAGCAACCATTCGCACGAGCAGATCAACCGGTATTCTCGTCCCTTTAATCACCGGCTTGCCCACCATAATCTTTGGATTGAGTTGAATACGTTCTAACCAATCGTGTTGATTCATTTTGCTACCCTCAAAAGTTATGCCCCACAGTGTACCACACAGTGTACCACAGCTTTTAGCCATGCCGCCGCATGAATCGCTCCAGGCGGTTGAGGGCTTCCTCAATCTTTTCATACGCCGTGGCGTAGGATGCCCGCAGATAGCCAGCACCGCTGGGGCCAAAGGCATCGCCCGGTACCATCGCCACCTCTTCCTCTTCTAATAGCTTCATGGCAAATTCATCGCCGCTCATGCCGCTGCGCCGAATGGAGGGGAAGGCGTAAAACGCGCCGCGTGGCTCGAAGCAGTCCAGCCCCAGCGTGTTGAAGCCGTCTACAATCAGCCGCCGCCGCCGATCATACTCTTGCCGCATCTCCTCCACAAAGCGGGGCGATTCGGGGTGGGTGAGGGCGGCCACGGCCGCTGCCTGCCCCATTGTGGGGGCGGACATGATGGTGTATTGATGCACCTTGCGCATGGCGGCCAGAATTTCGGGGTTGGCGCAGGCGTAGCCGATGCGCCAGCCGGTCATGGCGTAATTTTTGCTAAAGCCGCCCAGCAGCACGGTGCGGTCGCGCAGGCCGGGCAAGGTTGGCACGCACACGTGGTCAAAACCATAGACAAGCTGGTCGTAAATTTCGTCGGAGATGATGAGCAGGTCGTGTTTTTCGGCAACGGCCGTTATTTCCACCATCCGCTCCCTGTCCATCACCGCCCCCGTCGGATTATTGGGGTAGCCAATAAACAACGCCTTCGTCTTCGGCGTAATCGCCTGCTCAATCGCCGCCGCCGTCACCTGAAAATCATCCTGCATATAGGTCGGCACCGTCACCGGCACCCCACCCGCCAACGTCACCTCAGAGGTATAGGCCACAAAACAGGGTTCGGGAATGATCACCTCATCGCCGGGGTCAAGAATGGCGGTCATGATGAGGTAAAGCGCCTCGCTGACCCCCACCGTGATAATCACCTCATCTTCCGGGTGATACGCCACCCCATACAGCCGCTTCAGATGCTGGCTTACCGCTTGCCGCAGCGCCAGCGTGCCGCTGTTGGAGGTATAGGCAGTTTCGCCGCGCCGCAGCGAAGCGACCCCCGCTTCCAAAATGGGAGACGGGGTGACAAAATCCGGTTCGCCAATCCCCAGCGAAATCACGTCTTTCATGGATGCGGCAATGTCAAAAAATTTGCGGATCCCCGACGGCGGGGTTTGGTCTACGCGGTTGGAAATAAAGTGTCGCATGTTTTCCTCAACAAGAGGGGATTAGAGATTGGAGATTGGAGATTCAAGAAGGTTAATCTCCAATCCCTAATCTCCAGCCACCTCATCATCATTCAATAGTAACGATTGTTTACGGCCGTTTATCACCCCACCTTTTCCCACAATCGAGCGATCCAGTACCACATTTTCGACCTGGGCTTCCGCGTCAATGATGCAGTTGGTCAAGACGGATTCACGAACGACGGCACCGGGGCCGATGGCGACAAAGGGGCCGATGACGCATTTTTCCACAACGGCCGTTTCTGCCACAAACACCGGCGGCAACACCGTAAACTCCTCGCCATACCCCCGCTCAATTGCGTCCTCACTGGCAAACCCCAGCCCCAGCAGCCGTTCGTTGGCGTGGAGCCACGTTGCCACCGAGTCAACGGGGGCGCAAAAATCGGGGGCTTGCTGCTCGACGCGCACTCCGGCGGCAGCAGCCAATTGGGGAAAGTCTTGCCAAACGGCCGTTTGTCCCATTACCCGCGCCGCCTGTTTGCCACTGCGAAACCAGTAAACCCCCGTCGCCCCCGCTTCTTCCGACGGCCAATGGATAAAATCAGCTTTGGACGCGGCAAACGAAGCCCAGCGGATGTCAAAAGCGGTGTGGGCCGTGAGAAGAAAAACGGCCGTTTCCCCCATTCCCGCCGCCACCGACCCCGCCACAATCACCCGCAGCCCCGGCCACGCCGTCCCCAGCCACGCCGCCACCTGCCCCAGGCCGCTACCCACCAGCACCAGCTCCGTCACCCCTGCCTCGGCCAACTCGGCCACCGTATGCCCCAGCAGCGTGCTGTTGGCAAGCGGCAGCAATGCCGGATGTCGGTTGGTGACAAACGGCCGTAAATCCACCTCATATCCCGTAAACTTTAAAATCGCCCTCATTTTGCAGAAAGTAATCAGTAACCAGTAATCAGTTATCAGTGTCGGCAACCGATTACCGATTACCGATTACCGATCACCGGAACCCGCAAACGCCAATCCATCGCCTGCTCATAGGCAAACGCCGCATTCAAAATCGTCGCCTCTTGCAGCGTGTTGCCAATCAACTGCAAGCCAATCGGCAGCCCCTGCCCATCAAAGCCACACGGCACCGACAAGCCACAGCTTGCGCTCAAATTCAGCGGCAGCGTAAAAATATCGGCCAAAAACAGTGCCAGCGAATCGTTCACTTTCTCGCCCAGCTTAAACGCCGTCGTCGGGCTAACCGGCCCAGCAATCACGTCCACCTGTTCAAACGCCTTCTTGAAATCATTGATAATCAGCGTCCGACCCTGCAACGCCTTGCCATAATATTCATCATAGTAGCCAGTGCTCAAGGCATAGGTTCCCAGCATAATCCGCTTCTTGGTTTCCGCCCCAAACAGTGCCCGCGTCTTTTGCACCGAATCAATCACATCGGCCCCGGCCACACGCGGCCCATAGCGCACACCGTCATACCGCGCCAGATTGGTGCTGGCTTCGGCGGTGGCAATCAGGTAATAAATGGGCAGGGCGTAGCGGGAATGGGGCAGGCTGATTTCACGAATGTCGGCACCCAGGTCGGCCAGTTTGTCAATGGCGGCACGAACGGCCGTTTCCACCTCCCCATCCAGCCCGTCAATAAAATACTCTTTCGGCACCCCCACCCGCAGCCCGCGAATGTCGCCCGTCAACGCCGCTTCATAGTCCGACACCGGCACGTTAAGCGAGGTCGAGTCGCGGGGGTCAAAACCGGCCGTTGCCTGAAACATCGCCGTCACATCCGCCACCGTCCGCCCAAACACCCCCACCTGGTCCAGCGACGAGGCATAAGCCACCACCCCCCAGCGCGACATCCGCCCATAGGTTGGCCGCAGCCCCACAATATTGCAAAACGAAGCCGGTTGCCGCACACTGCCGCCCGTGTCCGTCCCAAACGCCGCATACGCCATCCGGCCGGCCACCGCCGCCGCGCTGCCGCCACTGCTCCCTCCCGGCACCCGCTCCAAATCCCACGGGTTATGGGTCGCAAAATAAGCCGACGTTTCCGTCGAAGACCCCATCGCAAACTCATCGGTATTGGTCTTGCCCAGCAGCACCGCCCCCGCCTCTGCCAGCTTGTCCACCACAAAGGCATTATAAGGCGGCACAAACCCCTCCAAAATCTTGCTGCCGGCCGTCGTCGCCACCCCCCGCGTGCAAAACATATCCTTCACGGCCACCGGCACCCCCAGCAAAGGGGTGCGTTCCCCCGCCGCCAGCCGCGCATCCGCCGCCGCCGCCTGTTCCAGCGCCAGCTCATCGGTCACAGTCAAAAAGCTCTTGACCTCATTGTCCACCGCCACAATGCGATCCAGCATCGCCTCGGTCGCCGCCACGCTGGTCACCTGCCCAGCCCACAGTGCATCACGTAATTCAGTTAAAGTAAGTGTTGTTAAATCCATTGGGTTATTGGAGATTGGGGATTGGAGATTGGAAACCAGCGACCTCCACCTCTAATTTCAAAAGGAGCAATACGTAACAAAATCTGCTCCTTCTTAACTGCATTCGCAAAAAACAGGACGCTTAGCCCTGTCATGACTTCTTATCGCTCTCTCACTCTACCTATCATATGACCTCAAAATTGTTTCAGCAACTTATCATACTCATGGTGAGGGCCAATCCAAAACCAGATAATCGTATCACCTTTCATAATGCCAACAGCACGGCAATCTTTGTTAACTCTAGCAGAATAGATCGGTTGGGTCGCATGAATCTTTTTAAAGCGCAAGCTGGGGTGATATGGATTTTGGCGGAATAAAACGATAAGCTTCACGTGCTTGCTGCCGGGTTTACCTTGGCAGCAAACCCAACAACTTTCTAAATTGCTCCGTTGTATGCGACTTCATAGCGTGTCAGGGTCAAGCAACTCAGTTTTTCCCTCGTCATATTCCAGCAAAGCTTCACCAGCTAAGGCAGCTAACAAATCCTGGGAATTTTCAAATAATTGTTGCCAACGTGCTTCTGCTTCTAACTCAGCCATGATCCAGACAGCAAAAGCATCTTGTTCCATCTCCGGCAGTTTGGCAACCTGATTAAACGCTTTTTCAAGAGCTAAAGTCATCGTCTTAATCCATTCCTTTAGGAATCATCCAGCACAGTTTGAATTTGAAACTGATTTTGCGCATGCTGCGGCGCGTTGTGCAACACCTCATCCATCGGCAGCGACGGCATCACCACATCTGGCCGCATCACGTTTTGCTGTGCCACAAGGTGGCCTACGGCATGGGCTGTGGGCGGCAGATCGGCCAAATCCAGCTCGCTTAGCATCGCTACATAGTCCAAAATATCAGACAGTTGATGCTGATATTCGGCTACTTCCTCATCCGTTAACGCCAGCCGCGCCAAATGGGCAATCTTTGTTACTTCATCTTTGGTTAAAGCCATCATGAAAAAATTATAGCACCCCCGACAGTACAAACAAAAGGCACATGTCCCACCAGTAACCTCTACCGCCGGTCATACTCCTCTTCCGTCCAGAAGTTCTCCGGGGATGTCAGCTTGTCAATATACAGCTCCCCATTCAGATGATCGATCTCGTGCTGGAAAATCCGGGCATCCCACCCTTCTATATCCAGCTTCACTTTGCGCCCAAAGCGGTCTTGTGCTCGCACTCGAATTGCCGTATGGCGGGTCACTTCACCAACATAGCCGGGAATAGACAAGCAACCCTCAATGCCATCCACAACTTCGGCCGACCGCCACACAATTTTTGGGTTCACAATGACGTATAAATCGCGGCTACCTTCCACTTCCTTACCATCATCATCCGTTTCTGGCAATGTCTCGATGACCGCCATGTTAAGCGGTTCACCAATTTGCGGTGCGGCCAGCCCCACACCGGGAGCTTCACGCATCGTCTCAATCATGTCATCAATCAGCTTTTGCAGCCCGGTATCAAACTTCGTAACCGGACGTGTTTTCTGTCGCAATACAGCGTTAGGTAATTTTACAATCTCTAAAATAGCCATCTTCTTTTGGTTGTTGCGGGAACAATCTTACGCCACTGCTTCCTGTCACCCCAAGATTGATTAGAAGCGGGGATTAAATAAGTTACACAAGAAGTTCAACTTCTTCTGAGAAGTTGAACTTCTTCCATAATTTATTTAATCTGCGTTCCTTAGTTGCTTTCAAGTTCAGCACTCATGGCAGGTGGCGTCCGGCGCGGAATTCGTTCTTGCTCCGTTGCTTGTTTATACACATCCATCAAAACAGAATATTCTTTGCGGCGGCTTTCGCTTTCGCGCTGGCGACGGCGCACTCGTGCCTGGTCCATGCGGCGGAAAATATCGCTTTGCACTTGGCTGGGGTTGGCAACATCTTCAAAGACAATGTTAGCATTCGCGCCGGCCGTCTCCACAATCACATCCCCATAATTAAACAGCGTCGGCAGCAGCCCCGGCCGATCCGCATTCACATTCTGCACATTATCAATCCCGGCCTGCTTACGGCTTTCACCAAAGCCAAACGGCCGTCTATCAATATCAATCACAAACTTATCCGTCACCTGAAACGTATCATTGCGCCAATCCTCAACCTGCCACACCAGCCAGCCCAAATCCACCGCCAGGAACAGCCCAAACACCAGCAGCAACTGCCCCCTCCCTACCGTTGAAAAGCGAGCCAGCAAAAAAGCAATGACAACCAACAGCAAGGCCACCAAAACCGGCCACGCAATTTCCTTAACCAACACAAAGATATGCTTGCGATACGTAATCACAATCCCATCCTTGCTTTCTCCCTCCACCCGCGATTGGAAGCTGCGGCGCAAACGCTGCCAAAAGCTCGGCACCACCTTTACTGGCGGCGGCAAATCACTATCCTCATCTTTTATCAATTCATATGGTGGGTCAACCTTAAAATGTTTTTCAATGGTATGGCGCATGTTCATCTGCTCTCGCGCCTCATCCAGGCTGCGCGTGCGCTGATTTAACCGCTGCAACACCTTCAGCACATCATCCGGGTTGTCAATGTTGTCAAACAGCACCAGCCCCACCGCCGCCGCCGTCTTGATTCGCGCCGTGCCAATCCCCAAAATGTTGGCAATCAGATTAGGGCGATCAATTTCAAAATTCTGAATCTGATGAATCGGAATTTTATTGATGCGTATTTGAAACTTGACCAAATCAAATTCACGGTGCGCCAAATGCTTGTTGGTAATGACAAAATAATCAAGTGCCCAGTCAAGGAGGCGAAAAGACATGACCGCTAAAAAGATGATCATGATGACGCCCGGCACAACAATGGTTAACGTATTCCAAACGCCAACGTTGCCACTCCGCTCCGCCACCGCCAGTGCTTCTGCCCGCAATAGCAAATAAGCAATGGTAGGTACAACGATGAAGCCAAATAACCAGCCCAGCTCACCCAAAAGCAAATATTTCCAACTACGCCGTGCCTGATACTCTACCAATTCGTCAGGCAACAGGCTTAGAGCCGCACTGCGTTTGTCAGCATGGATGCGGGTTTTCCGCGCCAAAGCCCACCCTATTTCTGACAAGCCCGTCTCAACTTCTTCTCCATCAATTAGAATGGTTTCATAACCTGGTTCAAACCGTTCGAGAATGGAAGGCATTCGCTCCAGCAATCCCAGAAAATCATCCTTCTTGATGACGATCATGCTGCCGCCTTCGGTTGAGGGGGCTTGAACAGTGGCTGGATAGGCATCTTCCACGAAAAGCCATTCTTCATTAAAAAAGTCGTTGGGTAGGTAATGGGTAATGCTGGTTTCGGTTACGTCACCACGTTTATCAACGGCACGAGCAATTAAACGGCCGCTTTTCACAATATGCAAGCTATCGGCCACATCCCGCTGGTACGCCACCACCACGCCCGGATCAAACTTATATTCCCGGCTAATCCGCGCCACTTCATCCAGCTCATACTCTTCCAAAGCCGCAAACAACGGAAGTTGTCGTAAAAATTGTCGTTTACTTGTCACAGAACTATCCCAGAGAACTTCGCTCGAAAACACAACTACAAACGAGTTGCGCCGCTTATGCCTCATGGCAATCTTCAAAGAACGTTATTTTAACATAAGATCAAAAGCGTGTGAAGCGAATATTGCTTACAATGCACGGCTGCTGTATCATCTGCCCATCCTACTAAACCCTGAACTATGGAGGCATTTATGTCCCGTCTTGCACTAGTAGCCATTGGTGGCAACTCACTTATCACGGATCCTAAAAACCCCGACATACCCCACCAATGGGACGCCGTTCGTGAAACGTGCCGCCACTTGGCCGATATGGTGGAGCAAGGTTGGCGGCTGGTTATCACCCACGGTAACGGCCCCCAAGTTGGCTACATCTTGCGTCGCAATGAGTTAGCAGCGCATGAAGTCCATACCACACCACTTGACCTGATTGTGGCCGATACCCAGGGTGCCATTGGCTATATGCTCCAGCAAGCACTGCGGAATGAGCTGTTTAGCCGAGGCATTCGCAAACCCATTGTGACCCTTGTCACACAAGTGTTGGTGGATAAAGAAGACCCGGCTTTTCAAAACCCCTCGAAGCCGATTGGCAGCTTTATGAGCCACGCCGAAGCCCAGACTTTTGAAAAACAAGGGTGGCAGGTGATGGAAGATGCCGGGCGCGGCTGGCGGCGCGTGGTTGCTTCGCCTGAACCGCTGCGGATTATTGAAGAAGATGCCATTTTGCAGTTGCTCAACAGCGGTGCTATTGTCATTGCTGTGGGTGGCGGCGGTATTCCTGTTGTTCATAACCAGCACGGGGAATTGCGTGAACTGGGTGGCGTTTATGCCGTAATTGATAAGGATCGAGCCAGTGCGGTGCTGGCAAGCAGCCTGTGGGCTGACTTATTCCTTATTTCCACGGGTGTAGAGCAAGTGGCAATCAACTTTAACACGCCACAGCAGGAAAATTTGAATCGAGTAACGGCTATTCAACTTGCCAACTATCTCAAAGAAGGACACTTTGCCCCTGGCAGTATGAAGCCAAAAGTAGAAGCCGTCTTGTCATTCCTGCAAAAAACAGGAAAATCAGCCCTGATTACGAATCCAACAAATATTGCCGCTGCGCTACGGAGCGAAGCCGGAACCTGGATCGAAGCCGTTTAGTCAGCACTATCATGGCTCTGTTTTTGAGCAGAAGAGGCTGGCTACCTGCCAACCTCTTCTGGGGGAAACATGTTTGATTTGACGAGGCCATTCAGCCTCTTCAACCTTTTTAACCTGTTTACGCTCTTCTACATTTACCGAGCGTTACAGCTTGTCGTGCGTCTTGTGCGCGAACGGCCGTTGCTGGCTAAAGAACCGCTTTCCCGCTACCAACAAGGTCTTGCGGAACAAGCATCCTTTTTCATTGGCGTTCCCCCCGGCGTGTTTATTCATGAACTGTGTCATGCCCTGGCTATCTGGCTCTTTGGCGGGCAAGTGGTCGAATTTGGGTATCGGGTATTCTGGGGCTATGTGGTTCCCAACGGCCGTTTTTCCGCCCCACAAGACTGGTTTATCAGTTTAGCTGGCACATTGGGCAACCTGCTGTTCGGGGCCATCCTTTGGCTGGCACTGCGCCACAACAAAAGCAGCACCATCCGCTTTTTTGCCCTGCGTGCTTTCCGCTTCCAGGTGCATTTTGGCCTCATCTATTACCCGCTCTTCACCCTTTTCCTGCCGGTAGGCGACTGGCTTACCATCTACAACTTTAGGGCAACACCTGTTTTAAGCGGCTTAACGGCCGTTTTTCACACCACCCTCCTCCTGCTTTTCTTCTACGCTGACCGCAACGGCTGGTTTGAAATGCCCAGCTTTGAAACAGCCGAAGCCCAAATGCAGTTCAACCAGTTAGCCAGCACGCTCAATACACAAAGCGAAAACGGCCGTTTGACCTACATCAACTATCTGCGCAGCGGACGCGCCACCAAACGCGCCCACCGCGCTCTACAACAATTTTTACAGGATAACCCACGTTCGGCCGTTGGGCATTTGCAGCAAGCCATGCTTCACAGCGACGGTCAGCGCGAACTGCCCAAAAAGGCGTTTGAAAGTGCCCAAAAGGCACTCAGCCTGGGGCTTGCCCAGCCACGACAGCAAGCCCTGGCGCATGAACTCGTAGCGCGTTTTTATCTGGATCAGGGCAAGGGACAGCCAGCGCGAGAGCAGCTAACGATGGCACTTCTGGCACTTGGCAAAACGAATGGGGCTGATCCACAGCAGGCACGGCTGCTGCATCTACGCAGCCAGGCGTATCGCCGCGAAACTCGGTTAGACGAGGCTCTGCGTGATTTGGACGACGCTATTCTGCTGGCGCAGCAGGCAAACGACCAAAAAATGGCCGTTTTTTATCAAAAAGAAAAAGAGATAATGGCTCATGCTGTTCGTTGAGAGAGGGAAAAAAACGGCCGTTATCTAGCCAACAAACACCAAAGGAGGTGAGGCAATTCGACAATACGCAAAACCGATCATACACAATGTAGCTTTGTAACTTGCAAAAACGCAAATCTTTTTTAGGAGAAGAAAATCAAATGAGAGCAAAAACTTTTTCCAAACTATCCTGGCTTCTTGCCTTGATCCTCGTCTTAATCCTGGCCGCTTGCGGTGGCAACGCCACCGAAGAACCGGCCGCCGAAGCACCGGCTGCTGAAGAACCCGCCGCCGAAGAACCCGCTGCCGAAGAACCCGCCGCTGAAGAACCCGCTACACAAGAAGGCAGCTACCAAATTCCCGCCATCGAAGAAGGCAAGTACAACGTCGCCTTCGTCTATGTTGGCCCCCATGATGATGGTGGTTGGACGCAATCCCACGATGTCGGCCGGCAATATGTCGAAGCCAACGTAGAAAACGTCCACACAGCCTATGTTGAAACCGTCGCCGAAGGTGCCGATGCCGAACAGGTTATCCGCTCCCTCGCCCGTAAAGGATTCGATGTCATCTTCACCACATCCTTCGGCTATATGGATGCTTCCGAAATCGTCGCCGACGAATTCCCGGATGTAGACATCATCCACATCAGCGGCTTCAAATCCAACGAAGCCAACTTTGGCAACCTTTTTGGCGCCATGGAAGACATTAAATACCTGGCCGGTATGCTCGCTGGCTCCCGCGCCAAAACCGATGGCAACCCCAAGCTCGGCTACATCGCCACCTTCCCCATCCCTGAAGAACTCCGCCTGGGCAATGCTTTTGCCCTGGGTGTCCAGCAAACTTGCCCCGAATGCACTATTGACGTGCGCTGGATCTTTACCTGGCACGACCCCATCGTCGAAAAAGAAGCTGCCGCTTCCCTCTTTGACGGTGGTGCGCAGGTTGTTATGACGGGTGCCGACACCCCCGCCCCGGCTGAGGCAGCTCCCGATGGCAAGTGGGGTATCACCTACGACTACTCTGGCAACTGCAAGATTGACTCTTGTCTCACCTCCATGTACTGGAACTGGGGCCCCGTCTACTCTCGCATCATCGAAGAGTCGGAGGCTGGCACCTGGGTTGGCGGTTGGGATTACTTTGATGCTGACTCTGGTGCTTTAGGTCTCTATGGTTTCATGGACGGCGAAACCATGCAGCCTGGTGCAGCCAGCCTGCCGGCCGAAGACCTGCAGATGATCCAGGACACTTTGGCCGCCATGTTGGCCGGCGAGTTCACTCGCTTTGATGTGTTCAAAGGCCCCATCACCGACAACCAGGGCAACGTGGTTTTGGAAGATGGCGTCAGCCTGGAACAGCTTGACCTGGATGGTTTCTCCCAGTTTGGTAGTGAATGCCAGACTTGCATGTACTGGTGGAACGAAAACATCACGGCTGAACTACCTTCACTTGAATAAGAATCTGTAAACAGTAATCAGTAATCAGTAATCAGTGGTAAAAACTGGTTACTGATTACCGATTACTGATCACTGAAAATGACAGAGACCCCATACGCTGTAGAAATGGAAGAAATCGTGGTACGCTTTCCAGGTGTGCTGGCGAATGATCGTGTCAATCTAACGCTGAAACAGGGGGAAATCCATGCGCTCCTGGGGGAAAACGGAGCCGGGAAAAGCACGTTGATGAATGTGCTAGCCGGGTTGTATAAGCAAGCGGCTGGGGTCATCAAGATTCACGGCCGGCCGGTTAGCTTTAACTCCCCCAAAGATGCCATCGCCCACGGTGTCGGCATGATTCATCAACATTTTATGTTGGTGCCTACGCAAACCGTCACCGAAAATATTTTGCTGGGGCTGGATGAACCCCGCTTTGTAATGAATTTGCCCCATTATGACCAAAAGGTGCGTGATCTGCAGGCACAGTTTGGGCTGCACGTAGACCCCACAGCCAAAATCTGGCAGCTTTCGGTGGGGGAACAGCAGCGTGTAGAAATTTTGAAGGTACTATATCGTGGGGCAGATATTTTGATTATGGACGAGCCAACGGCCGTTCTTGCCCCCAAAGAAATTGATGAACTCATCAACACCATGCGCTCCATGGTGGCGCAAGGCAAATCCATCATCTTCATCAGCCACAAACTGCACGAAGTAACGGCCGTTGCCGACCGCGTTACCGTATTGCGTAAAGGGCTTTGCACCGCCGAAGGCATCAGCGCCAAGGGGTTAACCCAGGCCGACCTGGCCCGACTCATGGTCGGGCGCGATGTTGTTTTCAGCGTTGCCAAAGAGGAACAAAAACCCGGCAATGTCGTCCTCGCCATCAAAAACGTCTCTGCCCAAAACAACAAAGGCGTGCCTGCCCTGCGCAATCTGTCGCTGGAACTCCGCAGCGGCGAAATTTTGGGCATCGCCGGTGTGGCTGGCAATGGGCAAAGCGAACTGGCTCAGGTCATTACCGGGTTACGCCCCTGTGAAGGCAGCATTTTGGTCAACGGCGAAGAAGTTGCCAACCAGCCCCCCAGCAAAGCCATTGCCCAAGGGGTGGCCCACATTCCCGAAGACCGCAACCGAGTCGGCTCGGCTCCCAACATGAGCATCACCGAAAACACCATCATGAAGGATTACGGCCTTGAGCCAATTGGCAATGGCTGGAGCATCAACTTCACCAAAGCCCGCACCCGCGCCCAAAATCTGAAAAAAATGTATGATATTTTGGCACCGAGTGTAGACACATTGGCACGGAAGCTATCGGGGGGCAATTTGCAAAAGGTAATTCTGGCGCGAGAAATCTCCACCAACCCCCGCCTGATGGTAGCCGTGCAGCCAACACGCGGGCTGGATGTGGGAGCCATTGAGGCAATTCAAACGTTGCTTTTGGAACAGCGGGCAGCAGGAACGGCCGTTCTCCTCATTTCCGAAGAACTAGAAGAACTTCTCGCCCTCAGCGACCGCATCGCCGTCATCTTCGACGGCCAAATCATGGGCATCGTTGACGCCAAAAACGCCGACATAGACCAAATCGGCCAAATGATGATCGGCAGCAAACTGGAAACCGCCCAAGCTCAGTAATCATCACCCGGTCATCACACACCTGATAACCGCTTACTGAATACTCTGCTCAAGGAGCAGACCCACAACAGGTCTCTCCTATTTAAAAAATTATGACAACCATTGCTCCATCCAAACGCTTCCAACTACCCTACACCCTTTCCCTGGAAAAACGGGTTGAGGACTACCCTAAATGGTTCCCCCCCGCCATTACCATCGCCTCCGTCCTCATCGCCTTCCTCATCAGCGGCATCATCCTCAAACTCATCGGCGGCCAGCCCCTGGTTGTTGCCAAATTCTTCTACGAAGCCACCTTTGGCAGTTGGGCTGTCTTCTCCGACACCATGGTCAAAGCCACCCCCCTCATCATGGTCGGCCTCGCCTGCGCCATCGCCTTCCGCATGAAGCTGTGGAATATCGGTGCCGAAGGCCAATTTTACCTCGGTGCCTTTGGTGCCAGCCTCGTCGTCCTCGTTCCCCTGGTACCACCCGAAAGCCCCAAATTCGTCATCATCGGCGCCATGATCATCATGGGCATGATCGGCGGCGCAGTTTGGGGATTCATCCCCGGCTACCTTAAAGCTCGCTTCCAGGTCAACGAAATCATCACCACCCTCATGCTCAACTATATCGCCATTTCCTGGAACAACTTCTGGATTTTTGACCGCTGGAGCGACGCCGGTTTCCAAATGACCCCCACCTTTGACAAAAGCGCCTGGCTGCCCCGCCTGGCCGACTATGCCCGCGAATACAAAATGTTTTCCGGCATCACCCTCCATTTAGGGGTCATATTCGGCATTGTCGCCGCCGCCATTATCTGGTGGATTTTGGAGCGCAGCAGTTGGGGGTATGAGATCAAGCTAATTGGTGACAACCCCAACGCTGCCAAATATGCCGGCATCAACATCACCCGCAACATCGTGCTGGTCATGATGGTTTCCGGTGCCTTGGCCGGGCTGGCCGGCATGTCGGAAATCAGCGGTGTCGTTCACCGGCTGCAAGAACGCATCTCCCCTGGCTATGGGTTCACCGGCATCATTGTCGCCTGGTTGGCAAAGCTTAACCCCTTTACCGTCATCCTCGTCTCCATCCTGTTCGGGGCACTCATCGTTGCCGGCCGCGAAATCCAGCCGTCCGGGTTAGCTCTCATGCTCCAAGGCTTCATCTTGTTCATGATCATCAGCAGCGACGTACTGCTGCGCTACAAAGTTCGGCTCACACGGCAAACAGCATAGGTCAATTTTGCAAAGTTAACCTATAGAACAAACCATATGAATCCAATCATCATTTTGCACGCCGGTCTCGCCACCGGCACCATCTTGCTCTTTGCCGCCATTGGCGAAGTCTTTGCCGAGCGGGCTGGCATTCTCAATCTGGGCGTCGAGGGTATGATGCTTATGGGAGCCATGGCCGGTTTTAGCACCTCGCTCAGCACCGGCAGCCCCATGCTTGGCCTGGTTGTCGCCATTTTAGCTGGCGGCATTCTCAGCCTGGCGCACGGCCTTGTCACCATTCACTTTCAAGCCGATCAGGTGGTAAGCGGCCTCTCGCTTACCTTTTTAGGCACGGGGTTGGCATTGGTGCTGGGGCAAGGGCTAACGGGGCAAAACCCGCCCCTCGTTCCCTCTTTTGATATTCCTGGACTCGCGCTTATACCCGTTATTGGCCCAATTTTCTTTGCCAATCATAGTATGCTGGTCTATGTTGGCTACCTGTTCGCTCCGCTGACATGGTACTACATCTACAAAACCCGCCCCGGAATGCACTTGCGGGCAGTGGGCGAAAAGCCGGAAGCAGCCGACACGATGGGGATCAACGTCTATGCCTTGCGCTACTTCTATGTTTTTGTAGGGGGCTGTTTGGCGGGTTTGGCTGGGGCAACCATTAGTTTGTCGGTGTCGCCGGGCTGGTTTAGCGAGCTAACCACATCGGGGCAGGGGTGGATTGCGGTCGGGCTGGTCATCTTTGCCCAGTGGGATCCGCTGCGGGCGGCGTTTGGCGGCTATTTGTTTGGGGCGCTGCGCCGCACCATTCTAGACCTGCAAGGGCCGGCAACGCTGTTTGGTTTTACCAATCCGCTTTATATCAACCCGAATTTTAGCTTTTTCCTGCAAATGGCTCCGTTTATTCTGACCATTGCGGCACTGGTTTGGGGATCACGGGCGGCGATTCGGGAGCGGCTGGGGGCACCGGCGGCGCTGGGTGTGCCGTACATTCGTGGGGAGCGTGGGTTGTAATCATGCCTGAGGTCTGGTTTATTCGCCACGGCGAAAGTATTTCCAATGCCAATCTGGTGACAAGCCATCCGGCTTTGTCGCCGCTGACACCGAAGGGGGAACAGGAGGCATTGTTAATTCCGGGGGCTTTTAACGGCCGTAAACCCGACCTCATCATCACTTCCCCCTACGTGCGGGCGGAACAAACGGCCGTTCCTACCCTCAACCACTTTGCCCCCGTCCGCCACGAAATCTGGCCCGTCCACGAATTCACCTACCTGGCTCCCAAACGGTATGCCGGGACAACCGGCGACCAGCGCAGCCCGTTTGCCCAGGCATATTGGGAACGCAGCGACCCTGATGAACAGGAAGGAGGCGGCGGCGAATCGTTCCGCGCCTGTCTCAACCGCGTCCACATCACCCTGGCCCGCCTACAGCAGCATGAAGCCGATTTTGTCGCCGTTTTTACCCACGGTCTCTTTGTTCGTCTGCTGCTGTGGGCGGGACTAACCAACACCAGCAATGCCACCAGCACCACCCAACGCTACGCCCATCACTTCATCCGCGCCGTGCGAATGCCCAACGCCGCCATTTGCGTCGTCCATCTTGCCGAAAACAATCTGCTTTTTTCCAGCTTTCAAACAGAGCATTTAACCATATGAATCAGGCTCTACCCCGCGCTCAGGATAGTGTTCATTGGTATCACAAGCTAGTAGCGGCACCTTTGCAGCTACTAGCTGCCGCCGATCTCGGCCCGTTGGGGGGCGACAACAGCATCTCGGCTGTAATTGAAGCCGTGTTAATGCAAAAACGCGGGGAAACCATCACCTTTCCACTCTCCAAAACCGACACCTTTTTTGTAAAACAGTTGACCGAGCAAACAATTCCTGATGAAATGCTTGAGTATCGGGAGCTAAATCATGAAGCTCAACGAGAAATTTTGCGGCGGCGTGGCGCGGGCAACATGGTGGTGATTTGGCTAGGAGCAGGGGTATTTTCGTTGGAACATCCGCTGCTGGCGGAAAAACGGCCGTTTGACTGGCACATCTGGACTGACGCTTCACCAAGAGTGGTCAGCAACGCCAAACAGCTTTTCGATGAAATGCTGGCAAAGGGGCAAAGCGGTAACATCTCCCATCATGTCACCCTGCCCCATCACATTGATCGACTCAACCATTTAATCGAACTCACAGCATTTGACACCAGCGAATTGGTGATTATGGGTTATGGCCTCACCTATGCTTTGACCATGGCGGAAAACCAGTCATGGCTACACCAACTAGCAATTCCTGCCGGGCGAAAAACCAGCTTTGTTTTTAACGCCCCAGCCGCCAAAATTCCAATGCTACCAGCAATCATGGCAGCCTTTCATGAACAACGCATGGTGCATTATGATCGTCACCATATCGAGGCACTTTTCTCAACCATGCCCACCGCCAAAGTCGTTTGGGAAAAGCCACGCGAAGCCACACGCAATCAAATGTGGGCGACATGGCTAATTGAGGTCAATGCCGACTAATCATCGGCGGGGTGGGTAAGCCACCAACCGAGTAAAACGGCAGCCACGCCTAAGGCTGCCAACGCCACTTTTTGTTCGCGAGAAACGGCCGTTTCTTTCCCCCTCGCCTCCGTTTCTGCAATCCAGGCAAACGTCTCCAACATCCCCGTTTGCAGCGGGCGTGTCGTCCAGCCAAGCTGCGCCCGCGCCTTGTCCGACCGCGCCATATATGTTACCCCCAGCGATGCTGTAGCCTCCCGGCTAAACGCCGACGGCAACCCCAGTGCCGACTGCAGCCCCCCTGCCAGCGGGGCAAACGGCCGCACCATCCGCGAAGGAAGACGCAGCAACGGTGGCTTCCGCTCCAGCAAATATCCCCAAAAATCTACCATCTCCCCCAGCGGAATGGCCGGCCCAGCCAAAATATAGCTCTCCCCCACCACACCCCTCTCCGCCGCCAAAATATGCCCCTCGGCCACATCATCCACATGGGCATAGGTAAAAGCCGTGTCCGCTCCCGGCACCGCCGGAAGTCCTTGATAAAACAGCCGCATCGTTTCCGCAATAATGCTCGTATCCCCCGGCCCGTAGACCCCACCCGGCATCACAATCACAATGGGCGCACCCTTCTCAATCAATGGCAACGCCACCTTGTAATGTGCCAGCCACTTGGTACGGTCATATTCGGTTAAAAACGGTCCATTTTGACGATAGCTTTCATCCACAAGCCGCCCATGCGTGTCGCCAAAGACGGCCACGGTGCTGGTATAGACAATTTTGGGGATGCCCAATTCAACGGCCAGCCGCAGCACCTTGCGCGTTCCCCCCACGTTAATCGCCTCAGCATCCATCCAGTCGCTCCCACCCACCTTGTACCAGGCCGCCATATGAAAGACGACATCACTGCCTTCCATACCTGCCCGCATCGAGGCCGTGTCTAAAATATCGCCGCGCACCACCTGCGCTCCTAAATCGGTTAGCAGCGCGGCTCCTGCGTCAGAACGCACCAGTGCCACCACATCGTCACCACGCGCCACCAGCTTGGCAACCACATGCCGGCCGATAAATCCAGTCCCACCCGTTACAAATGCTTTCATGGTTCCACAACCTTCAAATTCATTATTTTTTCACCCCTTCTTTGCAGCCACATTGGGCTGCGCTGTTTATTATACCCAACAGGAGAGGTGTTGCACGATTGCAGTACTCACGGCTATTGTGTTCACGCCCAAGTTCATGATACTATTAGGCTCAGAGCTAAGCGTGAGTGAGTATACAATTTTCATTGAAACACAGGATGCCACGCTGTAAACAGATTTTCACAGAGTTGTAGTTCATCGTATATGACTGAAGGAATCATTGCTGCCCTCGGCAAATTATTCAGCCGCTTAAACTGGTTTACTGTCCTTTTTTTTGCCGTCGTTTTATTGGTTCAAATTGGGCTTTTTTACTTCTTTTTTAGTTTTTTGCTGGGGCAGCCCACCAACGAGTGGTTTACGGAATTTATCTTAGCCAGCTTCGTCCAGATTTTAGCCGGGGCATTGGCACTTTATTTTGTTGATCGGTTCAAGCTGTTGGTCGGCCAAACCATCACCAACACGGTTGGGGACGAACTGGTTCGGCTGCGGGCGGCCAACAACCGGGCTAAATCGCTGCGCGACATGGCCTCGACGCTGCGGGCAACGCTCAGCTTTGAAAAGGTGGTGGAGCAGGCACTGGATGTGTCAAGTCTGGCGCTGGAGGAAATGGGGATTCCACGCCACGCGCTGGTGGGAGCTGTCTTTTTATTTGATGGCAACCAGCTTATTCCCGTAGCAGCCAAGCGCTTTTTAGCCAAGGATTATGAGCAAAATATTCGTGGCAAAAAGGGGGTTGTGGGAGCCGCACTCAGCCAGGCGGAAATCATGGTGACGGATAATCCGGGGAATGATGCCGAGCTAAAGACGTTTGCGGCGTTCAAGGGTTGTTTAACGGCCGTTTGCATCCCCCTCCGCGCCGGTTTCCAAATGTTCGGCATCATGGTCATTGGCTCCCACATGGCCGTACAGTTCAACGAAGAACATTTTGACCTGTTCAACGCCGTGGCCGACCAGGCCGTCATCGCCCTGCAAAACGCCCAGCTTTTCCAAAACCTGGAAGCAGAAAAGCTGCGCCTCATCGAAGCCGACGAAGAAGCCCGCAAAGAGCTGGCACGTGACCTCCACGACGGCCCGACGCAAAGCATCGCCGCCATTGCCATGCGGATCAACTTCATCCGCGCCCTGCTGCTGAAAGACCCGGACAAAAGTCTGGACGAACTGGAAAAAGTGGAGCAGCTTGCCAAGCAAACCTCCAAAGAAATTCGCGGCATGTTGTTTACGTTACGGCCGCTGCTCATTGAAACCCAGGGGCTTGGCCCGGCCATCCTCACCGTCATGAACCGGTTAAAGGAAAGCGACGGCATTGAGATGCGGCTGGTGGGGGGCGAACACGGCAACTTGCTTAGCGAGACGGCGCAGGGTGTCGTTTTTTCCATTGTTGAAGAAGCACTGGGCAATGTTCACAAACACGCCAACGCCACGGCTGTGGAAGTACGGCTGTGGCAGGAAGATAATTTGTTTGTGGCGCGGGTGCAGGACAACGGCGTGGGGTTTGACACCCAGGCCGTGACCAACAACTATGGGTATCGCGGCAGCCTGGGGCTGGTGAACATGCGTGAACGCGCCGAGCGGGTGGATGGGTCGCTTTCTATCGAAGCCCAGCCGAATCAGGGAACGGCCGTTACCCTCGTTGTCCCCCTTGATAAACACGGCCGCAGGGAAAAAACGGCCGTTGCTGGTAAATGAGCGACCAGCGGAAATGGTGGGGAGTAGGGAGTGGGAAGTGGGGTATAGAATCTCTTACTCCCTACACCCCACTCCCCACGCTCTTCTTCTTGACATTACTCGGCTACCTCCTCCTCCTGCGCCTCTTCCCCCTCATTCCCCGCTACAACCAAACCCCGCTGGCCGATGTGCGCACCTTTACGCCGTCGCTGGGGGCAGGGCTGGCCTATGGGCTGCTGCTGCTAGCACTGTACGGGCTGTATGGGCTGGCATACCAACGTTTACAAACGAGTCAGAAAGATCACGCAAAGGCGCAAAGACGCAAAGATAAGCTGGTTCTCTTTGCGCCTTTGCGCCTTTGCGTGAAATTCTTTAATTCAGCTTCCTTACCGTTTATTTTGCTCACAACGGCCGTTTTTGCCTTGCCCCTCCTGTTTACCTACCCCATCAACGCCAACGACGTGTATCGTTACTTCATTCGCGGGCGGATAACGGCCGTTTATGCCACCTCCCCCTACAGCCAGCCCCCCGCCAGCTTTGCCACCGACCCCTATTTGCCGCTGGCCGGGGAATGGGCCGACGCCACCTCCCCCTATAGCCCCGTGTGGGAGCTAACCGCCGCTGCCATCACCCACCTCGCCCCCGATAACCTGCTGCTGGGGCTGCTCCTGTTCAAGCTGTTGGGATTGGGGCTGCATCTGCTAACGGCCGTTCTCATCCACCACATTCTCAAACCCCAGCCAACCCACAACCGCCTCGCCGCAACCCTGCTCTGGGCCTGGAACCCCGCCCTGCTCCTCTTCTTCGTCACCGACGCCCACAACGACACCCTCATGCTCCTCTGGCTCACCCTCGGCATCCTAGTGCTTCCCACACCCCACACCCCACACCCCACGCCCCACGCCACGCCACGCCCAGCGTTACACCACGCCCTCGCCTTCCTCCCCCTCCTCCTTGCCGCCCTCACCAAACCCATCGCCCTGCTGGCACTCCCCTTCTTTGCCCTCGCCAGCCTGCGCCAACTGCCCACCTGGCGGCAGCGCGGGGTGTATGTGGGATTAACGGCCGTTTTCACCCTCCTCCTCACCTGGCTTACCTTCCTCCCCTTTGGCTCACCGCTGGAGCTAGGGCAGCGGCTGCTCAGCGAAGCATCTGACGGCGGCGGCTTTTCCCCCACGGTGCTATTCATTTTGGTCAATCGCGCCCTGGGCGGCACGCTGGCCGTGGCCACGGCCGGCCGGGTGGCACTGCTGCTGTTTGGGGTGGCGGCGGTCTGGTTGTTGTGGCGGGGGTTAAACGGCCGTTCGCCCCTCCCCGCCACCGCCGACATCTTCCTCGCCTACACCCTGCAAGCCCTCAACTTCCGCATCTGGTACACCACCTGGCCCTTCCCCTTCCTCATCCTCGATGCCGCCCAAAACCCCACCCCCACCAGCCGCTATCGGCTGCGCGTCGGCTTTTGGCTGCTGCTCACCGCCCAGTTCTCCGTCCTCATCCACAGCCACCTACGGCTCGACCTGCTCGGCGGCAGCCACCTGTGGGGGCATCTCATCGCCATCCCCTTCACCTTCCTCCTGCCATTCGTCCTTGCCCGCCGTTCTGACAACCTGGCAGTTCGTTAATGTCTTTAGTTTTTCGCCACCCCTCTCCCCCGCCCCCTCTCCCAAGTTGGTGGTTAACAAAATAAACGGGCAAATGTCATTCCGAGCGGAGTCTTCGGAGCGAGGAATCTTTCGCCTCAGAAAACCAGAAAGATTCCTCGGAGGACCTCGGAATGACATGAAAAGGCACGCCGTTTTTCTACCCGCTTATTTTGTAAATGTCCAAGCTGGGAGAGGGGAGTCAGCCCATCTACGACACTCCGTTCCCTCTCCCGGTTTGGGGGAGGGTTAGGGAGGGGGAATGTTGTAGTGCAAACCACATGAGACTAACAATGGGAGATAGCAACCATTCATCAATCTCCAATCTCCAATCCCCAATCGCCAAATCCCCCAGCGATTTGCAACGATTACACAATTCCCCATTCCCATTTCCCGCCCCCCGTGCTATAACAGACCCCATGAAACGACCTGATGAACTACGCGAAACCAGATGGCAGGTGGCACCACCCGCCCCTGCCTCCACCAAACAAAGCCTGGTATCTATTCACCCAATCCTACGGCAAATTCTTTACAATCGCGGCATTACCGATGCCGCCCACATTCAAGCCTTTCTGGAAGGCCACTATCTGCCCAGCACCGACCCCTTTTTGCTGCTGGATATGGACAAAGCCGTTGCCCGCATCCAGCAGGCCATTGAACAAGATGAAACCATCGTCGTCTACGGCGACTTTGACGCCGACGGCGTAACCTCCACCGTGCTGCTTACCGAAACGCTGCGCAAGCTGGGTCTAGACCGCCGCAAAGCCCAGCCCTACATCCCCGACCGCGTTGATGAGGGGTATGGCCTCAATGTGGAGGCGTTGAGCAAAATCCGTGAGGAAATTGGGGCAACGCTGTGCATTACCGTGGACTGCGGCATCCGTTCGCCAGATGAAGTGGCGCACGCCATGAGCATTGGACTGGATATGATCATCACCGACCACCACAACCTGGGACCCAAACTTCCCCCGGCACTGGCGGTGATCAATCCAAAACGGCCGTTTTCCCCCTACCCCGAAACCATGCTCGCTGGCGTTGGCATTGCCTTCAAGCTCGCCCAGGCACTGCGCCAGGCCATGCCCGACCGTGCCACCTATCAGGACGACGAGCTGCTCGACCTCGTTGCCATCGGCACCGTAGCCGACCTAGCCCCGCTACTGGGGGAAAACCGGCAGCTTGTCACACGCGGGTTAGCCGTGCTAAATCAGGCCAAACGCCCCGGCGTTCGCGCCCTGGCGCAGGTATCGGGTGTCACCATCGGCAACCTCACCGCCGAATCCATTGGCTTTGGGCTGGGGCCACGCATCAACGCCGCCGGCCGCCTCACTCACGCCTACGATGCCGCCAAACTGCTGGCCGTCAATAACGACCTCGATGCCCGCCGCCTAGCCCATGAACTAAACGAACTCAATAAACAACGCCGCCAGCTAACGGCCGATTTGGGGCAAAAGGCCGAAGGCATGGTCAATCCCGATGCCCCCATCCTCATTGCCGCCGATGACAGCTTCCTTTCGGGCGTGGTGGGGCTGGTTGCCAGCCGCCTGGCTGAGAAAAACTATCGGCCGGCGATCATCATTGAAAAAGGGGAAAGCGAAAGCCGAGGCTCCTGCCGCTCCATCCCCGAATTCCACATCACCGAAGCCCTGGATGAGTTGACCGAGCTGCTGGTGCGCCACGGCGGCCACGCCCAGGCCGCCGGGTTTACCGTCCGTAATAAGGATTTGCCCACCTTTATTGAGCGCATGGAGGCGTTGGCAACAACCCGTCTGGCCGACCAGGATTTGCGCCCCACCATCACCGCCGATGTGGAGATTGGGCTGCGGCACATTGACTGGGCGCTGTATGAGAGTTTGCAGGCGCTTGAGCCAACTGGCTACGCGAACCCTGCCCCGGTGTTTCTCAGCCGCTTTGTGGAGGTAATCAGCCATCGTACCGTCGGCCACGATAACTCGCACCTGCAACTGCGGCTGATAGACGGCGGGCAGCAAGAACGCGCCCCGCAAATTTTTGCCGCCATTGCCTTTCGCCAGGGAAGTTGGGCGGCAGCGTTACCGCGCTATATTGATCTGATTTATTCGATTGGGGTGAATGAGTGGCGGGGGCAGAAAAGTTTGCAGTTGATGGTGCAGGATATTCGGCCGGCCGAAATGCCGCTATTTGCCACGTAATCGGAATCGTAAGTCTATTGTGCTATGGTTTCCACCGGGTTTTCGTGGGGAGAATGAAATACACAAGGCAAGTACGCAACGGTTTTTGCGCCATAATGAATTAATCTTTGCACCGACCTTAGGCACATGAGCCACAAAACGGCCGTTTTCCCCGTCTATCGGTGCCATCTTCAGGAGAATCGTCATGAAAGTATTAGTAACAGGAGCCGCCGGGTTTATTGGCAGCCACGTCGCCGGGCAACTGCTGGCGCGGGGCGATGAGGTCATTGGGTTGGATAATTTCAACGACTATTATGACCCAGCCAGAAAACGCGCCAACGAAACCCGGCTGTCGGCTCACCCCAACTTCCGCATGGTGGAAGATGACATTCGCAACCGGGAGCGAATGTTCCAGCTTTTTGCCGCTGAACGGTTTGATGCCGTTGCCCATTTGGCGGCCATGGCCGGGGTTCGCAACGCTGTCAAATACCCGGCACTGTATGTGGATGTGGATTTGAACGGCACGCAGCATTTGATGGATGCGGCCCTGGCGGCGGGTGGCGTGAGCAATTTTGTCTTTGCCTCCACTTCGTCGGTTTACGGCAACACCAAACAAATCCCGTTTGTTGAAAGCGACCCCTGCGACCGCCCGTTGCAGCCGTATGCGGCGGCAAAACGGGCGGCGGAATTGTTGGGCTACAGCTATCATCACTTGTTTGGTATGAATTTTACGGCCGTTCGCTTTTTCACCGTCTATGGACCAAACGGCCGGCCCGACATGATGGCCTATCTGCTGGCCGAAAGCGTTAGCAACGGGCTGCAAATTCCGCTGTATGATGGCGGCAATATGTACCGCGACTGGACGTTTGTGGACGACATCGCCGACGGCGTGGTGCGGGCTGTAGATCGGCCGTTGGGGTATGAAATCATCAATTTGGGGCGGGGTGAACCGACCTTGCTCAAGGATTTTGTGGAAATGATTGAAACCCTGGGTGGACGCAAAGCCAATGTCATTCACAAACCCAAGCTGGCCGCCGATTTTTCCCGCAATGAAGCCAACATCAGCAAGGCGCGGCAACTGCTGGACTACAACCCCCAGGTTTCCGTGCCAGAAGGGGTACGCCGCTTCTGGGAATGGTATGTCCATAAGGATGAATAGATAGAGACACAACCTCAAAAAGAGGGGCAATGACCCCTCTTTTTTGTTGCCACCCTCATTATGGTATAATCGGGCAAAATTTGGTTTAGGAATGGCAATTCAATAACTTGCCCATTTAGAAGTTCAACTTCTTCTGAGAAGTTGAACTTCTTGCATAACTTATTTAATTCTCGTTCCTTATCGCCCTACGTATCAGGCAACAATGTTGTAAGGTTTATGCGATTCGTTACTATCTCTGAAAAATTGCGCCCCCGTTCTGTGGTGGTCGTTCACCCCCTGGAAAACAAGCTTGTAAAACGACAATGTGGAGTGCTGTCATGAATCTGCCTCCATTTGAACTTGTTACTGATGCCGAAAGTTTGGCACTTTGTTTGGCAGCACTGCGCGGTGAACCGCTGTTAGCAATTGATCTGGAGGCCAACAGCATGTTTGCCTACCGGGAGCGTGTCTGCCTGATTCAGCTTTCCACGCCTACGCAGGATTTTGTGATTGACCCGGTTGAGCCGCTGGATTTAGAGCCGCTGGGACGTATTTTGGCTGATCCGGCGGTGCAAAAGGTGTTTCACGCCGCCGAGTATGATTTGATTTTGCTGAAGCGGGAGTATGGTTGGGAGCTGCATAATTTGTTTGACACGATGTGGGCGAGCCGCATTTTGGGGTATCAGCGGTATGGGCTGGCGAATATGCTGGAGCAGCTTTATGGCGTGAAGCTGGATAAGCGATTCCAAAAGTCGGATTGGTGCAAACGGCCGTTAACCCCCGCCCAACTCCAATACGCCCAGCTAGACACCCATTACCTGCTGCAGCTGCGCCACGACCTGCATGGGCAGCTTACCAAAGCAGGGCTGTTGGCCGAAGCGTCCGAAACCTTCACCCAACAATCCCGCATCGAGCTAAACGACCAGCCGTTTGACCCCGACAACTTTTGGAATTTGCATGGTGTGCGTGACCTGACGCGCCGCCAGCAGGCCATTTTGAAAGAGCTGTTTGTTTATCGGGAGCAGGTGGCACAGCGCACCAATTTGCCGCTGTTCAAGGTGATGGCTGACCGGACGCTGCTGGAGTTGGCGCAGTTGGAACCGACCAGTTTGGCGCAGTTGAACAGTGTGCATGGAATGAGCAACGGGCAAATTCGCCGCCGGGGTGCCAGGATTTTGCAGGCGGTGCAGCGAGGACAGGCGGCTCCATTGCCCACACGCCCGCGCCACAACCGCAAGCGGACACCAGAAGCGGTGTTGAATCGGTATGAGAAGCTGCACAATTGGCGCAAGGAAACGGCCGTTTCTCGCGGTGTCGAATCCGATGTCATTCTTAGTCGGCAGGCATTGTGGGACATTGCCGGAGGGAACCCCAACAGCATGGCCACCCTCTCCAAAATCAAATCCATCGGCGAGTGGCGCTGCCAGACGTATGGGGAGGAGATTCTGGCTGTTTTACAGCAGTTTCGTAACCATTAAAGCGATTGGAGATTGGAGATTGGAGATTGTGAACCTTCATCAATCTCCAATCTCCAATCTCCAATCCCACCTACAGGAGCGTGTCAGATGGAGTTAACCTTTCACGGAGCCGTGCGGACGGTCACTGGCTCACAACATTTGCTTGAGGTAAACGGCCGTTCTATCCTCCTCGACTGCGGCCTCTATCAGGGGTCACGCCAGGAAACCTACTTCCGCAACCAAAACCTCCCCTTCGATGCCAGCCAAATTGATTACCTGGTGCTATCCCACGCCCACATTGACCACAGCGGCAACATCCCCAACCTGGTCAAAAGCGGCTTTCGCGGCGACATCGTTTGCACCTACGCCACCCGCGACCTGTGCGCCATCATGCTGCGCGATAGTGCCAAAATCCAGGAATACGACATTGAGTACCTGAACCGCAAGCGCAGCAAGAAAAACCAGCCGCCGCTGGAGCCAATTTATTCTCTAACCGATGCAGTCAACAGCCTGAAACAATTTATTGGCATTGGCTACGAACGGCCGTATACCCTCTTCCCCGGTGTCACCATCACCTTCTACGATGCTGGTCACATCCTCGGCTCCGCCATTGTTGCCCTCGACATTGAAGACACAGCCAGCAACAGCCACCGCCGCGTGGTCTTCAGCGGCGATTTAGGCCGCCCCAACCGCCCCATTTTGCGCGACCCCACCTTTATTGACGAAGCCGACATCCTGCTCATTGAAAGCACCTATGGCAACCGCGTCCACGACACCATAGACGAAGCCAGCGACAAGCTGGAAAAGATTATCAACGAGACATACAAACGGGGCGGCAAGCTCATTGTGCCAGCCTTCGCGGTTGGCCGCACGCAGGAATTGGTTTACAGGCTACACCAGCTCATCGAAAGCCGTGACATCCCCCCCAATCTACCGATTTACGTAGACAGCCCGTTGGCGATTGATGCCACCGGCATTTATCGGCTGCACCCGGAGGCGTATGACGAAGAAACGGCCGATTTTCTCCTCGGCACGCGCCACAACGACCCGTTTGGCTTTGACATGGTGCATTACACCCGCTCCACGCGAGAGTCCAAGGAGCTAAACTTCCTCAACAGCCCGGCCGTAATTATTAGCGCCAGCGGCATGGCCGAAGCCGGCCGCATTCTCCACCACCTCAAAAATAACGTTGAAGACCCGCGCAACACCATTCTCATCGTGGGTTGGCAGGCACCAGACACACTGGGGCGGCGCATTGTGGAGAAACAGCCAACGGTCAAAATCTTTGGCGAACCATATACGCTGGCGGCGCAGGTTGCCACCATCAACGGCCTGAGCGCCCACGCCGACCGGAATGAGTTGCTGGAATGGACGGGAAGGATGAAGAAACGGCCGTTTGCCACCTTCATTGTTCACGGCGAAGCAGAAGCCTCCTTCGCCCTCGCCGACGCCCTGCAAGCCGAACAAGGGTTCACCAACGTCAACGTTCCCACCCTCGGCCAATCGTTCACCTTATAGACAAGGTGCTGGCATAACTGCTTAAGTAATTTCACGCAAAGGCGCAAAGGCGCGAAGATAAACCTTTCTTCTTTGCGTCTTTGCGCCTTTGCGTGATTTTTCAATCGTTAGCTACATGCCCGTCGGAAAATCAAAAAAACGGGTTGCCACGTCAAATTTCTCCGCCAGGTCCGCCCCCAGTGCCTTCACCCCCACCGTCTCCGTGGCGTAATGCCCGGCAAAAATGACGTTCATTCCCACGTCTGATGCTGCCCAAAAATGGGCGTGGGAGGTTTCCCCGGTCAACAACAAATCGGCCCCCAGTTGCTGCGCCGCTTCCACCTTGTCTGCCCCAGACCCTGACACGATGGCAACCGTTTGCACCGTTTCCGGCCCGTGTGCCAGCACGCGGGATGAGGTGGCAAGGTGGTGATTAACGGCCGTTGCCAGCCCCGCCAACGCCATTGGCTCCGCCAGCCGCCCCAGCACCCCAATCGGCGTACCCTTGGGCGCACACCACCACGACTCTACCGCCACCCCCAACATCTTCGCCAGCACCGCATTGTTCCCCACCACCGGGTGAGCATCCAATGCCAAATGAGCCGCATAAAGGTGGATATTGTGCTTTAGCAACAGCCGCACCCGTCGCCCAAACGGTCCTGCAATTGGCTGCGCCCCACCCCAAAAAATGCCGTGATGCACCAGCAGCATCTCCGCCCCCCATTCAGCGGCGGCCGCAATTGTCGCCGGGGAAGTATCAACCGCCAGCGCAATTCGCTTGATGGTCTCAGCTTCAGCCTCCACCTGTAGCCCCTGCGGCCCATAGTCGGCAATTTCCCCAATGTGCAAATAATTGTCCAAATACGTTATCAATTCATCCCGCAGCATGATTTCCTCCTCGTCATAAAAAAAAACCGCCGCCCTGCTTCACAGCAAAAGGCGGCGGTCTGATTGTTAACGGTTATAGCCTTGATCTGTAGCCGAGCTTTCCTAGCTCGCTCCTTAGCTTAAGCCGAAAAGCGAGGATTGGCATCCTCGGCTACAAACCCCCGGCATTTTCTTCGGCCAGACGAATGATTTCTTCAAGCCCCTCGTCAATAATTTCCTCAACCTCATTTGCCATTAGCTTGTAGGCACTCAACGACTGCCCATATGGGTCACTAATGCTGTAATATCGGCCGGCCATCTCCGTTAGCAGGTGTATTTTGGGTGCATATTGATGAAATTCTGCACGCAGTGCTTCAGCATGACCCGTTTCCATACACAAAACCAAATCTACTTCACGCAAATGTTTTGCCTCAACCATTTGCGCTGAATGGTTGCTAATGTCAAGGCCACGCTCACTCATGGCAATCACGCTGTTTTGCGAGGCACCGCGTTTAAGCTGCGCCCAGGTTCCAGCCGAGCTAACCGTCCAATCGGCTAACCCGCGTTTTTGTAATCGATCACGCAGCAAGCCTTCGGCTACCGGTGAGCGGCATATGTTCGCTGTACAAACCATTAAAACGTGGGGCATATTTCCTCTCAACTAATCAAATTCTGGCTGTAGCAAGCCATAGTTTCCGTCGTGTCGCCGATACAATACATTAATTGCCTCTTCTTCGCTGTTAAAAAAGACAAAAAAATCGTGACCCAGCAGTTCCATTTGCTCAACTGCTTCGTCAGAGTTCATGGGGTTGAGGGCAAAACGTTTGGAGCGCACAATGGCACCTTCATCCTCTGTGCCTTCTTCAGCAATGGGCAAGGGTTCGCCCAAATACGCCATATCGTCAACTTGTGGCGCAGCAGCGGTGCGCCGCTTGCGTTTTTGCCCCCGATAGCGCCGAATTTGCCGATAGAGCTTGTCTACGACAGCATCAATGGCCGCAAACATATCGTGGTTCTGCTCTTCGGCACGTAGCATGGTGCCGCGCCGGTCACGAATAGTTACCTGGGCTACTTGACGCTCCAGGGCGTTACGGGCTTTTTGAGTGGACAAATCAACCCGGACTTCTTCAAGATTGGGCATGTACCGGTCGAGCCGTTCGGTTTTCTTTTCAACGTAGTTGCGCAATCTTGTGGTTATATCTATGTTTTTTCCGTTTATTGTCAGTTCCATTTCTATTTCTCCCATAAGATTATTGGGTTTTTGAAACAGCACGCGCCAGACAGTAGGCAGAGACGGAAGCTGCACCTCCATCTAGCAGTGCTTCAGCACAGGCGATTAAGGTTGCGCCTGTAGTACAGACATCGTCAATGAGCAGGACATGCTGGCCGTACACAAGGTGGGGTGCTGCGGCAAAGGCTTGCTGCATGTTTTGCTGCCGTTGGTCGGCTCCCAGCTCAATTTGGGGGCGTGTAAAACGTACACGCTGTAAGGCGTCTGGCATTAGCGGTAAGGGGTGGTAATGACACAACTGTTGTGCTAGCAGCATGGACTGATTATACCCTCTTTTTTTGTAACGTTTAGGGTGTAATGGTACTGGAATAACGGCCGTTATTGCCACATCCTGCCCCGACCAACTACCAGCCATCGCTTGCCCTAATGGCTCTGCCAGCGCAAAGTTGTTTGTATATTTGAATTTGTGAATAAGTTCTTTAACGGGGCTGACATAGTGAAAAGTAGCGCGAATGATTTGCAGGGGAAACGGCCGTTTCTGACAAGTCGCACAAAGGGAAAACGGCCGTTTTACCGGCCGGCCACACTGGCCGCACACCATCTCCGGCATTCGCGGCAACGCCCGCAAACAATCCTCACACAACACCTCCCCCACCCGCCGACACACCGCGCAGGTAGGCGGAAACAACAAATTTAAAAACTGTTGTGAAAACCGTTGCCAAGAAGAAACTGCCACTTGGCTCATTCCTAGTGCTGCATGGTTAGATCCACCTAATTAACGACACCACGCAATGGACCACTGCGCAGTACCTGTAAAGCGGCCGGCCCCAACAAAACCATCAGAACCGACGGAAAAATCAAAAAGACCAGCGGGAACAGCATCTTCACCGGAGCCTGCTGCGCCTTCTCTTCCGCCCGCTGCCGCCGCCGAATTCGCATCTGCTCCGACTGAATCCGCAAAATTTTGGAAACCCCGCCCCCCAGCTGATCCGCCTGCAAAATCGCCGCAATAAAACTCGTCACGTCCGGCACTTCCATGCGGTCAACCATATCACGCAGTGCCTGCCGCCGCGATTTCCCCAACTGCATCTCCTGTAAAACACGCCCAAACTCATTTGCCAGCGGGTCATCCCACTTTTCCGCCACTCGCTGCATGGCTCCATTAAAAGCCAACCCCGCCTCCACACAAATCGTCATCAAATCCAACGCATCAGGCAACTTCTTGATAATTGCTTGCTTTCGCCGATCAATCCGCGCCCGCAACACCATACCAGGAATCAGAAACCCAACAACCAAAGCACCTAAAATATAGGCCAATGTGCGACTCACCCCAACGTGGTTATTTGAGGCCACCAAAAAACCAAGTGCACCAAACAACACCATAACCAAAAGCCGCAAAACCCAAAAACCTGCCGCCGTCATATTGCGGGGGTTCCCGGCCAACTCTAATTGGTGGGTCGTTCGCTCCAGCGTGGATTGTGGTGTCAACCTGACAACAAAATCACTAATGCGCCGCGCAATTGGCACAAGAATACGGTCGCTTAATGGCATTGATAGTTCAATCTCTTCGATTGAAACAACTTCTTCACGGCTGGCAAATTCATCAATACGCGCCGCTAACGGGTCTCCCTCTGCCCGACGCAGCAGAACAAGGCTATAGATAATAATGACAGCGGCCACGATGATTAACAAACCAAAAATTGATAAACTCATCCAGATTCTCCTACATACGGATAAATCGCAAGTAGCTGGTAGTTAGTGGCTGGTATCTGGTAAACCATCTGTTTTCTGACTAACCAATGACAATCAGCCACCTTGATGACCTGTGAAACTACACTTCAATATCAACAATTTTGCGGATAAAGAAAACGCCTGCAATTGTCATAATTGCGCCAATGCCCAATAGATACCAGCCGCAAGGCAAGAAGACTATCGGTTGCTCCCAAACCCATAATTCCGAAATGTAGCTGGGGTTAATACCCAGCAGGATAAACATAAGCGCAAGCGGCAACAGCCCAACGACCCAACCGGAAATGCGGCCTTGGGCAGTTAGGGTACGTATCTCACCTTTGATACGAACACGTTCACGGATGGTAAAGCTGATGTTGTCGAGGATTTCCGAGAGGTTGCCACCGACTTCGCGCTGAATTTTAACGGCCGTTACCACCAAATCCAAATCCTCACTCGGCACACGCCCCAGCATATTATCCAACGCCTGCTCCAGACTCAGCCCCAACCGCACCTCCTGCACCACCCGCTCAAACTCCTTGGAAACCGGGGGCGGCAGCTCCGTTGCAATCGTCTCCATGCTTTGCAACACACTATACCCCGACCGCAGCGCATTCACCCACAAATTCAGCGTATCACTCAGCTGATCCCCAAACGCATTAATCCGCCGCGTAGCCGCATACCCTAAATAAGCCCGTGGTATCCGCAGCCCCAGCAAAAAACCAAGAATAGCTAACGGGAAATTCCGATTCAAAAAGAAATAGAAAAAAACCGCCACCAGCAGCGCACTAATCAGCGTCAAAGCCAAATACTCACTCACCCGCAGCTTTACATCTGACCGCGAAATACGCTCCCGAATTGGCTGAAAAAAGCCCCGGCGGGACATCAAACTATCAAACCGCTCAGCCACATCTGGCTCAACAACAACCTCCGCCAATTCTTCAGGAATCTCATAGGTTGTCGCACTAACATACTGCTCCAACCGCTGATCAACCCCGCGCCGACCCTCAGCCAGGAGTGCCATTCCAGCCCCTACAACCATTAAAAAGGCAATAATCCCTATAATAAGCAACGTCGTTGGCATCACTTACTCCTTATAAAGTGTTAAACAATCCGCCTAATTGCGCCCACGACGTGTCCCAATGCCAAAAATAGAAGGCGGCAGCATAATCCCCGCATCCTGAATCTTCCACATAAACTTCGGCCGCAAACCCGTAGGCCGCAAACGGCCGATAACCTTCCCATTCTCAATTCCCGTCTGCTCAAAACGGAAGATTTCGGAGGTTGTAATAATATCCCCCTCCATCCCCTGAATCTCACTCACAGACGTAATCTTGCGCGTCCCATCCCGCATCCGATCAACCTGCACAATCAAATTAATAGCCGAAGAGATTTGCTCCCGAATCGCCCGGTGCGGCAAATCCGTCCCCGCCATCAGCACCATCGTCTCCAAACGCGACAACACATCCCGCACCGTATTCGCGTGCGCCGTGGTCATGCTTCCCTCATGCCCAGTATTCATGGCCTGAAGCATATCCAGTGCCTCACCACCACGCACCTCACCCACAATAATCCGATCCGGGCGCATACGCAGCGAGTTAATCACCAAATCACGAATGGCAACCGTCCCACGCCCCTCCACATTTGCCGTGCGCGACTCCAACGTCACCACATGATCTTGCCGCAACTGCAACTCAGCCGCATTCTCAATCGTCACAATCCGCTCACCATCTGGAATAAAACCAGACAAGATATTCAGCATCGTTGTCTTACCAGAACCAGTACCACCAGAAATCAAAACGTTTAGCCGGGCAATCACACACGCCTTTAGAAATTCAATCGCCTCTGGCGTCACCGTACCAAACTCAATAATATTTTCCACCGTATATGGAATCTTAGAGAACAGGCGAATGGTAAGTACAGGCCCGTTAAGCGAAATAGGCGGCACCACCGCATTGACACGCGACCCATCGGGCAAACGCGCATCCACCAGCGGAGACCCTTCATCAATCCGCCGCCCCAGGGGAGCCACAATACGGTCAATAATACGCATCAAATGATCATCATCTTCAAATTCAACGTTAACCCGCTGAATCTTCCCACCGCGCTCAATGTAAATATGCTTTGGCCCATTCACCATAATTTCGGTGACACCATCCATAGACAAATATTGTTCCAATGGCCCAAACCCTAGAATCTCGGCCACAATGGACTCAAATAGCCGCCGCTTCTCATTGCGCGTCAATACAATGCTCTCTTCCAAAAGCATTGACTCAAACATTTCCTGAATAGTTGCCCGCACTTCGGCCGTCTGGGCAATGTCAATACTGGGATCCAATTCGGCAATAAGACGTTCCTGAATGCGGTTTTTCAGGTCAACGGTTGCATCCCGCGAACCGGCCACGGGAGCCGCACGCTTGACGCGCAGCTCCTGCAATTTTGATGTTTCAGATTTAACTGGCTGTTGATTCCGTTCAAGTCGCTTTAAGAGTGACACTATAAGCCTCCATTACTCGCTTTTTCGCCCAAACAAACGGCCGAAAATACCGCCAGGTTTCCCTGCTTCTCCAGCTTCATTTCCATCCTGCTTCAGATCTTCAATCGCATGATCCACCAGCTTGGCAAACGCGCTGGTGATGGGCTGACGCCGACTCTGCTGCAAAACAACCGGCACCCCCTGGTCAGCCGCTGCATCAAACAACAAATCTTCGCCGGGAATGGTGCCAATAACAGGTCGTTTCAATGCACTTGCTACATCCTTCACTGAAATGCCATACCGGCTTGCAGTACGGTTGACCATCAACCAGATTTTAGAGGGTTCATACGACAAACTGTCCGTCAGGTCGTAAAAACGGCTGATATTTTTCAGGCTGGGCAAGGTCTGCTGGGTAATTAACACAATGCGGTCGGCATTGTCGAGCATCGTCAAGGTGACATCGTTCAGGCTTGAGCTGGTGTCTACAATGGCAAAATCGTACATGGGACGCAGCGTTTCAAACAGCCGCTTCACATGGTTTTCCGTAATCACATCGGCCATTTCAGGTTTGGGCGGGGCCAACAGCACTTCTAAACCGCTGTCCTGGTGAATTTGCACCACGCTACTAACTAGCTCGGCATCCAAATCTTCTATCCGGTCGGTAATATCCACCATGCTGCTTAGGGTTTGCATGTTGAGCATGACGGATACATCGCCAAACTGGAAGCTGCCATCAATCAAAATGGTTTTGTAGCCGCGTTTGGCAAGCGAAACGGCCAGGTTAATGGCAACCGTTGTGCAACCGCTCCCGCCCTTGGGGCTAAACACAGCCAGAACGTGGCCGTTGGTAAATTTGGCGGGGGCGGCAACAGCACCGGCGGGGACACCTGTTACCACGGGGGCGGGGGCGAAAGACGGCCGTTTTGCATAAACGCGACGAATAGCCGTGATCAGTTCATCACCGCCAAACGGCTTGGTCAGGAAATCCCGCGCCCCAGCCAGCATCGCCCGGCGTAAATAGTCCGGGTCGCTCTGCACCGACATGATAATGATTTGGACGCGGGGAATTGTTTCGGAGATTTTTTGGCTCGCCCCAATCCCGTCAATGCCAGGCATGTTAATATCCATCAGGATAATGTCTGGCTGTTGCTTTTTTGCCAGGCTAATGGCTTCTTCACCAGTAGCAGCCTGCCCAATCACCTCAATATCAGATTCAAACTGCAATAATTTGCGTACATTCTCTCTTGTTTCAGAGAGATCATCAACTATAAGCACGCGGATGGTGTCTGACATATTGTATTTATCTCTAATGAATGCAAGACTATTAATTGGTTATCATCATACTATGATCCGATGTAATGTCAAGTTGCCCCCCGGCGGGTACCATTGTTAACATTATGCGTATGATACGATGGTTACAACAACAGCTACAAACAATGCCAAACGGCCGTTCTTTACCCCTTGACTATCGCGCTGCCGCCGTCTTGCTGCCGTTGTATGAGCAAAACGGCCGTTTTCACCTTCTTTACACCCGCCGCACCGACCTACTGCCCACGCACAAAGGGCAAGTGGCTTTTCCCGGCGGCAAGCTTAATGGCAGTGAAGAAACGGCCGTTGCCGCCGCCCTGCGTGAGACGCATGAAGAAGTCGGCATTTTTCCCCACGATGTGGAGGTTTTGGGTTGTTTGGAGCCAGTCCAAACCAATTACGGCCGTTTTGTCGTCACCCCGGTTGTAGGCCGCATCCCCTGGCCCTACCCGCTGCAAATCAACCGTGCCGAAGTTGCCACCACCTTTGGCGTACCGCTTCACTGGCTGCTCAACCCAGCCAACACAGACCACCAGGCCGAGCATCGCTATACGTTTCGCCCCTATGCCGGGGAGACCATTTGGGGGCTAACCGGCTGGATTACCACCAACTTCCTGCAACTGCTCCAGCCGGCCGTTAGCGAGATCGGGGATTAGGATTCTCTCATCTCTTCTGGTTCGTCAGCAGGTTGTTCAGGCAAAACGGCCGTTTCTTCCCCCGCCCCATCCGTCATCAACACCACATGGTACGGATCAATATGCTGATTCCCGCAAAACGGGCACAGCGTCCACGGCAACTCCATCAGCGAATTGCAGTCCGGGCACGCCTTCTTCAGCCGCGTATGGCAATACGCACACACCAGCCAGTTTTTATCCACCGTGCGCGAACAACCCGGACACACCGGCCGATTCTCAATCTCTTGCAGCAGAGCCTCCTCCTCCAACATCTGCTGGTAAGCCTGCGCCAACGTCTGCGGTGGTCGCAAAATCAAATAGACCAAAATCCCCACTACCGGCAGTGCCACCACCACCAGCCCCGCCAACAACCAAGCAAACGGGTCACGCGACCGCAGCCGCATATCGCGGTACGCCCAAATGACCAAACTCAGCCACAGCGCCAGCAGCAACCCCGCCACCACCGCCACAATAATCGTTAAATAGGAGAGAATCGTTTGCAAAAGTTGCTCGCTCATCCCCCTATTATACCAGTAATCAGTGATCGGTAATCAGTAATCAGTTAGCCAAACACCGATTACCGATTACTGACTACCGATTACCGATTACCGTTCAATACGCGGCGTATCATATCCCTCAGCCCGCAAATCGCTGCCCAAATCATCCTCCAGAAGCTTCACAACCTGCGTAGACCAAGCATCATCCCCATATTTGCGCCGCGCCCGCAGCAAAATCTGCTCCACCAGCCCCCCCATTTCCAGCGGCACGCCATATTTGCGCCCCAGTTCATACGCCAGGTTGGCATCCTTCGAGGCCAATGCCAGCGTAAAGCCATAATCATACGACCCGTTCAAAATCTCCGGCCCTTCCGTTGCCGCCACAAAGCTGTCGCCACAGCTTGCCCGAATCGCCTCAAACAGCGGCCCCACCGCCAGCCCCGCCTGCCGACCGAGCATCAACCCCTCACCCAACGCCCACAAATGAATAAACGCCAGCATGTTGGTAATCACCTTCGCCACTGACGCGCTTCCGGGCGGCCCCAGGTGCAAAATATCCCCAGCATATACCTGAATAATCGGCAAATTTTTGGCAAACACCTCAGGTTCTGCCCCCACCAGGGCCGTAATCGTGCCGCTGTGCGCCTTGGGAATACCACCCGTCACCGGGCTTTCCACCATGCCAATCCCCTTTTCCGCACACAACGCTGCATAGCGCTCAATATCACCCGCATCATTGGTGCTGCTGTCAATCCAGGAACTACCCGGCTTCAGCCCCGCCAAAATGCCGTTGTCGCCATACACCACCGCCCGCACCGACGCTGGCGAGGGCAGCACGGTAATCACCGTTTCCACCTGTTCGGCCAGGGCGCGGGGCGAAGTCGCCCAAATGGCCCCCGCTGCTTCCAGCCTGGCCGCCGTCTCACGGCGCAAATCATGCACAAACAAAGTATGCCCAGCCGCCAACAGGTTTTTACCTATCGGCATTCCCAAATTGCCTAAACCAATCAAACCAAGATTCACGTTCTTTCCTCTTTCTGATCAAAAATGTTTCAAGCTGTTAGCAGTTCGTCAGGAAAAGCAGAATAGATGCGCGGATGACACAGATTTTGGCGGATGAACGCGGATTTTTTCATTCCTATCCGCGAAAATCCGCTCCGATCCGCGTTATCCGCGCATCCATTTTCTTGTTCCAACAGGCTGCTAGGCGCAAACGGGCGAATTGGCAAACGCCTCTAGCCGCGCCATGTTATAAATATCGCCTTCATATTGTCCAGCGATAATTCGATTTTTGGCCGCCGTCCACATCTGCTGCCAAACGGCGGGATCGCGCAATTCTGCGCTGGGGTTGCTGCGGCTGCGAGCCACAAATTCCGGGAACGCCGGCCGACCCGAAGGTTGTCCCGTCGGATGCCAGCGCAAATCAAAGCTCCAGCGCAACTCGTTGGACGTGTTGTTCAAAGCCGCATGTTCAACGAAACAGTTGAGCAGCACCACACTGCCGCGCCGTACCGGCAAAGGCACAATTTGTTTATTGCCCTTCTCATCCCCCAGCAGCATGGCCGGAATAAAGTTTTCCACCTGCACATCCTTACCCATGCAGTGGGTGGTCAAACCACCCTTGCGGTGGCTGCCGGGGATGACGCACAGCGGCCCCCGGTTGAGTGGGGCATCGGTGATGGCAACCCAGGTGGTGAGTACCTGCGTTTCATCAGCCTCATCCAGCAGCCCGGCCAAATCCTGGTGCCACGTTGTTTTGCCCACGTAGGAGTTTTCCGCCACTTCCTTGCGTACCTGGCGCATGGGAGGTTTGAGCCGCACGTGCTGCACCGGGTTGCTGCTCACCTCTGGCCCCAACACCGACTCCACCACGTCGAGCAGCTTGGGATTGGTGAGTAGGCCAAAGATGCCGGAGCCGTGGTTGGGGGTTGTTTCGGGCGTGATCTGGCTGTTGACCAGCGGTAGTGTAATTTCAACGTAGTCAATGAGTGCGGGAGCTTCGGCCATGATAGCAAGATACCGCTGGTCAAAGGGGAGATGGTCATAGCTGGAGCTGATGCGCCCTTCGGCCAGAAATTTGGGGGCAACCCAGTTGAGGATGGCGCTGTATTCTTCCCACAACGGCCGTAAATCCTCATCATCTAACACATCTTCAACAACCAGATACCCATTCAGGGCAAAAAAATCGAGCTGCGTTTGCGTCAAATGCGTCATCATTCCCTTCCTCTGAGGGTTTACCGATTGCTTTGTTTGAGCAAGTCAGTCATTTTTCTCCCCGCCTCTAAAGCCAGCGCCAACACACCGTCGCGGTTGTCGCCGGGAAAACGAAATGAAGGGCCGTAAATGGTTACGGCGGCTACGATTTGATCTTTGCTATCAAACACAGGCACGGCCAGCCCTGCCAGACCATCGGCAAATTCGTCTAATACCCAGGAGTAGCCCTGTTGCCGAATATCAAGGAGGTGGGGGCGCAGTTGGTCGGGGTTGGTGTAGGTTTGGCTGGCGTAGCGGATTAACGGCCGTTCCCCCAAATACCGCTCTCGTCTCTCCTCCCCCAAAAAAGCCAAAAACAGCTTACCCGCCACGCTCGTATGCAGCGGATACCGCTCCCCAATCCAGTTCCGCACCTGAATCTGCTGCTGCCCGCGCACCTGGTCAATTTGCAGCAC